>X19_European_Ground_Squirrel__coassemble_2_pt1 | contig 33862 bp, 54 predicted proteins | sample X19_European_Ground_Squirrel__metabat2_low_PE_003 | metagenome-assembled genome bin X19_European_Ground_Squirrel
CTTCTCCTACTATTATTTTAACATATAACTACTTTTTTACAAGACTAAAATTTAAAAATATTAAAATTATTTTTTACATTTTATATTTTCCACTTTTCGTATAAATATTATTGCACAAAAAAAAGAAGTACTGCAAATCATTATTTTTGTGAATCTGTAGTACTTCTTTATTGTATTTTTTATTTTTCACTAGGTAGATTTTTAAAATTCAACCTATTTTTGTGTTGAAAAATTATTTTTCATACTTTTTACTTTAAATTTAAAATTGTATTTATCATCTGTGTTTATTTCAAATGTATCATCATTTTGTTCATACTTAATATGATTTATTTGTGGACTTGTTGTTAATATTTCGGCATAATCACTACACGATATAATATACTGTTTTATTTTCAACAATCTTTCTATTTCGTATGAATACATTATTTTACTCTTAATTTTTGCCTAGGATATATTAGATTTGGATTACTAATATTATTCCATGCTACTAATTGATTTACTGTTGTCCCATACTTTTTGGCAATTTTAGTAAGATTATCTCCGCTCTTAACTGTATAATATTGTTTTGATGAATTTGAATTAATAGTACCATTAATTTTTAATACTTGTCCTGGATAAATCAAGTTAGGATTTTCTATATTATTTATTTTTGCTAACTCTTGATAAGTTGTCCCATATCTACTAGCAATACCACTTAATGTATCTCCTTTTTTTACTGTGTAAGTAAGTCCTGTGCTTGGTTGTGAATTTGGTGTTACTGGTTTACTAGGCTGTGGTGTAATTGCTGCACTTGGACTTCCCCCTGCATACTTATCCCATACTGTAAAATCTCCATAGAAATTATTTAAATCTAAGTTTCCATTATAACCATTTAATCTACCTCTAGAAGTATATTGCCACATAATATAGAATGGCCAATATTTATTAGTAGGTTTTCTTCCTTCAGATCCATTGTTAGAACTATAAGAAGCTACCCATAATCCGTAATCTCCTGCTACTACTGAACTCCAATCAAAACTATTTGAAGGACTTTCAGACATATAAATGATAGGTTTTACTCCTGTTACTGAATAAACTCTATCTAACCATGCTTTAGCCCATGAAACATTACCTATTTGTCCTCCACCTGGTTCCCAATCAAGAATCAAGATAGATTCTTTTATATATCCTTGTACATTTTGTACAAAATAATCTGCCTCAGATTCAGCACTATTTCCTAAATCTGGTCTAGCAAAGTGATATACTCCTAATTTTTTACCTAATCTTTTAGCTTTTTGATAATAACTATCGCAAGTACTATCTGTATATCCTACTCCCTCTGTTGCTTTACAGATAACAAAATCTGTCTGAATTGCTTCTAAATCAATTCCATTTTGCCATTTACTAATATCAATTCCTTTTAACATATTATTCACTCTCCTTACTGTCTAATTTTTCAAAATATTTTTTGAATGGTAAATTAATACCTATTTCACCTAAATTTTCATAAAAAGATATTCCCTCTGTTGTAATACATACAATAGCACTACCTATTAAAAATAAATTTACTTCTACTAGCATATCAACTAAAAAGCCAAGTAATATTGCTATTACCCAGCCTATTTTTTTTATGTATCCATCCCTACTTATCGATGAATTTACCTTTTTATTTTTAAATGCTTTTAAATATCCTGTTAATACATCTGCAAAAACAAATATTCCACATAATAAGAATATTGTCTTTGGCTCATTAATACTTGTTATTTTTTCTATAAATTGTTCCATATATTTCATCCTTTCTAAATTTTTTCAAATATAAATGTTGTCCCTGTTTTCATTGTTTCATCTGGTACCCATATTTTAAGACTTGTTATATTGTTAATATCTTTGGGTATTAAACCCGTACCTGATAGTCTTCTTTGTTCTCCTTTATTAAATCTGGTAGTAGTATAATCAACAATCAATCTTCCGTTTACTATATTTAATTCAGCCTCACTATATGAATAACCTGAAATTGCTACTGTCCCAATTGAATAATTTACAATTTGAACATAATCAGAAGAAGTATTAATACCTGATTGAACTTCAACATTGCCAGCTGATGAATTTCTTATCGCATAACCTGTGGCATCATTGCCAGGCCAATTATTTGGCAACAAACGAAATTCTGAATTTGAAGAATAAGAACCTTTTGGAATACATTTTATTCTTAGTGTTTCGTCTTCACTCATATCAAAATTTATATTAAACTCAGATGTATCTTTATCTAACGTATATTTCCATTTTTTCGGTACACTTTCATTTACTGCTCTTTGACTTGGTGCATTAGTTCTACTATTATCTGATAGGTTATCTACTACATTTCCATTTAATACTGCTGTTCCAGTTACTTTAATTATATAATTTACTACTATATATGGTTGTAAGTTGTTATGAGGTTTATCTCCGCCTGCCGTTAGTATTGCAGCACTACTCTGACCTTCCGTATTCGAAAATTTGTAACCACTACCATTACCACCATCAGCACTACCATAATTCATTTTATGAGTATGTTTTGGCATTTCATCTACTGTTAATTTGTGTTCTTTTTCTCCACCTGTTTTTCCAATTTCATTGAAATTAGTATCAGTACTATCTAATCCTACTGGGATTCTACCTTTTAAATTAGGTAATCTAAATTTTGTATCATCCGTATCTGTTTCTAAATTATAAGTTGTTCCTATAGCATTAAATAACTCACTATATTCTGTTCTTAACAACATTGTTCCATCACACAATAAGTAACCGATCGGTAAAGTAGAACTAGAATAAGGTATAATTGCTCCTACTGGTAAACTGTCGTAATCAGCAGAACCACCAGAACTTTCTATTTGCTTTCTTTCCGAATCATAATCGATAAAAATACTTCCCTCTTTTGTTACAATAATATTTCCATCTTCAATCGCTATATTTTTTACTTCTTCATTTGTTAATCTTCTCTTAAAGTTAACTTTTGCCATTTTAAATCTCCTCCCATTCAAATTGACTTTCTTCATTCCAATTAATGTAACTGATTATATTCCAAATATTAAAAAAAGAATCAAATGCTGATTCTAATAATTCTATATTTTTATTCCATCTTTCAAAGTCTTTTTCACTAATTGGCTTTTGTGCAAGCCCATAATCATTAACACCTATTCCATAATAACCAGTAGTTGTCCATTCCTTACTTTCATATTCATTTGGTATATAGAATATTTTTGCTACATTATTTATACCTTCTTCTATATTATCAATATATTGTAGGTAAGGTATTTCATTATCTATCCAAGTTTTTTTATTATATTTTAATAACTTATATTCATTGTCCTTTATTTTAATATAGGGGTAAAATATATCCGTATTATTAATTGATGTTACTATACCCATTCCTTTAGGTAATTTATAACGAATGTAATTAAAACCATTATTTATTTCACTATCATACTTACTGTAAAGGATATAATTAGTTTTATCTTGTTCATAGCGATAAGCAATCCAACGTCTTGAATTATTAGTATTTTTTTCGTATTGAATATCATTTTCATTATCCACTATTATTATTTTTTTTAATTTAGTATTTGTTATATTCTCATAACTTTCCCAAGGAAAGTTTAAAAATAAAATTTTATCACTCAGTCTATCGCCTATTTTAATATTTCTAAGTTCTGTATCTACTGTATTTAAACAATTGATATTAACATCCATATTAGGTTCTAATTCATCGTTAACTGTTATATTGTTGGTACCTTCAAATAATTCAATATCATAAGCACCATTTAAGGTTATTATCTGTGGCTCTGCTAGTATGTAATATACTGTCGCTCCTGTTGATAATTTTCCTGTTGTAGATATATAATCAGTTGTTATTTTTTCTCCATTGTAACTTTCTATTTTACCTATTCTCTGATTAATTTTTGCCAACTTATCTTTTATTGTTAATATATCTTTTGTATCATTTACGGAAGGTAGTTCGTAATAATCATCATATCCTTCACATATTTTTATATTTGTTTTATTATCTATTAAGCAATTTATTATTACTCTATTTGTATCTGATGGTACTTTAAATGTTGTATTAGTTATATCAAGATTATATTTAAAAGTATCATTATTATAAAATGCTATTATAGACCTTCCACCACTTAAACAATATGTTTCGTTTTCTTTTAATTGTGTTTCCTGATAACACCAACTTGCATTTGCATTTTTTTCAATTATATATAAATAACCATCTGTTGTATTATCTTTATCAAACAAATTAGGTTTATTCATATCTATTAATGTAGTTGTTTCTTTGTATGGTTCATATTCAGTTGCAGTTGGACTTTGTTCTAGTTGAACATTACTAACAACACAATTCTTTCCAGTTTCTACTCTTAATCGCAAAATAACGTAATCATCTTTAGTAGCAGTAAAACTTACACCATTTTCCAAATCACTTGTTGGTATATTATTTTCACCATTAAATTTAATAATTTTTTCAGAACTATCTACTAATTGATTAACTAAACTATTTTCAACTTTAGTACTTATTGTATAGGTCTTACCTTTTTTTACAAATGCTTTATAAATAGTGTTTTTACTTATTTCAGAACCATATGCATGACCACTACCATTTATATAATACCAATTAGTTGTACTAGGTGTGAATGAATAACTGTTACTTGTTCCATAATATATATTTTTCCCAGTATCCTTTATAGGTAACCAAGTTCCATATGGAACATAATCGTGTGCTATTGAGCCTTTTTCTATCATTATACTATCTAATATCTCTTGTTCTGACAATGTATCAGCATTAGGCTTATAATACATTACCATCAAATAATTAGTTGTGGCATTTGTAGTTATAGTTATTTTATCTCCAGTTGTGCTATTATAAACAACACCACTTCCACCGATTTTAGGTTCATCGATTGAACCATATATTATGAAACGAGAAGATACAATTTTTGATATTGTATAAGTTGTATTAGGTTCACACGATATATATGCTAAATAAGAATTTTCATCAGCTACTAATTTTCCAGAATTAATATATCCCTTTAATATTTTTGGATTATCTTTATCAAATAAACTCCTAACACCCTTAACTGTTTTTATTTCTTGTGGATATTCTGGGTTGGGACTAGGTTGTCCTACGTATGATTCATATGGAGTATCATTTGAAGTTGTAAACAATAACATAGGTTTATTTATTACTAACTTGCTATTATCAACTAATGTACTACTATTATTAGTTAAAAATCTTATGTGTGCTAATGTTATGTTATTTGTATCTTCTGGGATTGTATAATCAAATAAATCTCCATTTTTTGAGGCTATATTAGGATATGTAGTAACTCCGTTATCTATGATTTGTAAATTACAAATCAAACTACTTGTAGAATTAAATTCACTAACATTTATACTTTCGTATCTAAATTTTATAGATTTACCAGCATTATTTTTTATAAGATTAGTTATATCAAATTTAACATTAGTATGAGCACCTGCACCTACTTGATTTAAAGTCATTACATCTTTTTCAAAAGAATATTTTATTGCTGATGGAATTGAACTTGGTTTACTAAAATCTACTAAATTCTTCCCAGTATAAGTTGCTTGCTCACTTTTACCTTGTATTTTTAATGATTTAATTATTGCTTTTTCATAATTATGATTAAAGGATACAGTAGGGCCAGTTAATTTTTTAATTTTATCTAAACCAAACTTTTTTACAAATTTTTTATGTAATTCCAAAACCTTATTTTCAACATCATTTAGCATTTTTGCATTTAAATAATTACTCATTAAAATCAACCTCTGCATTTGGTATTAAATAACCATTATATATCTCAAAACCTAATTCCTTAGCTTTTTCTATATCTTTTTCTTCCACTTCTATTACAATATTACCTTTTTTCATTTTTTGCGTATTAATCACCCATCCCTTCAAAATTTCCACTCAATCCTCCATCAAATGTAAGACTATGTTTAGTTATAATAAAATCCTTATATCCGAATTTTGTTTCCACAGATATAGTATCGCCAGGTATATAACTTGGATCACCTATATAATTTCCCGACACCTTATACTTTTTATCTATATTTAGATAGTATTCTGCATTTGCTTTTAACTGATTATTATCTGCATTAAAATATTCTGTAAAATCTAAACTTAAAATATCTCCTATCGGCACTTCATTTGTGAATTCTAGTTCTAATGTTGGTGGATTTTCATATACATATCCAGTTAAATGAACAGTAACTATGTCCCCTATGTTTCCTGTAAATTTAATATAAGCAAGCCAGTTATTATAATCTACAAGTTCGGCTTTACCATTTCCATTATTTGTATAACTAAAACTTTTGTCGTTGCTATTTCTAGCTATACGTTTATTAAAAGTAAACCATACATATTCCTCATTTGATGTTAAAGTATAACTTTGGTTGATTACATCTTCTTGAGTTGATGAATACATGGTGTTATAATTATCCATATCCTTTACTTTTATTTTATTGAGTACTGTTTTACTTTCATATTTAATATCTTCAATCAATTCTTTCCTTGAAATGCTATCGACTACATCAAAATTAATATAATCAAAAATAACTTCGTTTTTTCTAGAAATATAAAATTTTCGTTGCCAATCAATTCCAGTTTGGAAAGAAAATTCAGTTTGTAAGTATTTTAATAATTCAAAATGTTTTAACCAGCGATTGTAAATTCTTCCAATATTCAATTTAAAAATATATCCATACATCTTAGTAAAAAAAGCACTTAAAGTTGATGAATTCCATGCCTCATTATTGTTATATAAAAAACTTCCATCACTTTTTAAATTCAAGTTAGCAAGACGAGCCATTAAACTTTGACCATTCATAGTTACATTACCATCATTATTTGAACTCCAATCCTTTAAATAAAAATATCCCATAGAAACATATTCTATTCCATTTTCTTCTGTTAAAATCCCAATAAAAGGTTTTATAATGCAATTGTTTGTTAGATAATTGACTAGTCCTGTAGGATTTAGTGGATTAAATGAATTTTTATAATTATTTAGATTAATAGTACAATTATTTATTGGAGTGCTTGTTAATAGCAAATCTATTTCTTCATTTGTAGTAAATGAAACTAAATCAGAACCTTCGTAAATTTGCGATATTCCAAAATCAATTTCCGATATTCTTATTCTCCTATTCGGATATTCTATCTGTGTTATTTCAATAGTTAAAGACTTAATTTTTATGGTATTTTCAAAAACTAATTGATATACATTTTTATCATTTTTAATTCCAATACTTTTTATTTCATCATTACTATCTATAATTGTTATTGTGAATTGCTGTGCTATGTTATCTTCAAAATAGATGGTTATCCCCGAACTTTCAATATAATCACTTTCTTTTGTTAATGATATTGTGGGACTTACTATATTACTAAATATATCTTCGCTAATATAACCTGTCTTATCACCTTTAATATTGTAATTAGGAAGAAGAAAACTACCATCTAATTCTGTATAATTTTCTTCTAAACTCGCATACCTTTTATTTTTTCTTATACCATCTACTATTTCAGTTGATAAACTATTTCTTAATCTATTAGGGGCAATCGACAAATCATAATCACTACCATTTTTATCATCATAAATAATCTCAACATATCCCTTTATTTCCCTTGTATCAGACTTAATGGCCTTTTTAAAACTCTCACTTACTGTTTCCATTTTCACCCTCCTCTAATACTCTATAAAGTTCATTTGAACATCAGTTCGCTTTGTTAATAGATATGTATATTTATCAGCATATTTAGTTTTTCCATCAAGAGGTCCAGCATAAACCTTTTTAATAACACGATTTCCATAATTATCAGTAAATTTAAGGTAAAAATAATCTTTTTCATAAAGTGTTTGCAATAAAGCCATTTGACTAGCATTTAATTTAGACCATCCTGTTGTAACCTTAGCAAGATTTCTTCTTTTAATATCTCTATGTAAGTAACCAGTAGCATCTCTAAATGAATTTTCAAGATGTGTATAAGTTGGAGAAAAGTTTTCCTTACTTGGTGTTGGTAAATCAAACCAAATATTATTATCATAACTTGCCTCTAAAAATGCCCTTATCATCAACTCCTTACTACAGTAGCAGATTTTTGCTGCCTTTTTTCTTCATTTTGATAATCTTGATAAGTTGCTTGTGCTAGTTCTTTACCATTGACAATAAAATATATAGGTTGATTTGCTAATTCTAAAATATTTTTATTTAAATCAATTAATAATTGTGTATTTATATCATTTCCCATTTGGCTTGCCACTTGGCTAGCAAAATCACTTATAAATTTACTGTTTTGTAATGGAACTACTGCCTCTGCTCCTTTTTCTCCTGCAACATAAGTACCCATATTAACACCTTTACCAGGATTATTAACAATACCTCCCTTAGCTAGTCTTGGGAGTTTAAATGTAGGTAATATACCTAAATTGATTCCAGGAACATCATTTATAACCTTAATAAGTCGGTTTACGGTCCTTATTGGCGAATTAAGAACATATTCTATTGCTGACATAACTCCATTAATAATTGCTTTAAATATACCTGATATGGTTGATCCTATTGTTACGGCTACACTAACAACTAAATTTTTAACTATATTTATTACATTTTTTGCAATATTAATTATTCCAGTAAAAATACTACTAAATACTTGCTTAATTCCATTCCATGCTTGAGACCAATTTCCAGAAAATACTCCTTTTATGAATTCTATTATTCCATCGAGTACTCCTTTTAACATTGTGAAAGTACTGTCAAATATATTCAATACACTTTGTAGGCTGTTTACCATCAAATCATAAATTCCTCCAACTGTATCTCCAAAAAATTGATGGACCCATTCACTTTTACCCGCAAGCCAATCTATTCCACCTTGTAAAAATGATTTTATTTGTTCCCAATGGGATACTATTATTCCAATAATTGCTACAATGGCTCCTGCAATAGCAACTGGCCAAGATAATATTGCTATACCTACACCAATAATAGAAATACCAATACCTGTTACTATTTTTCCAAAATTTTCCCAACTTGGATTCTTTAAATATTCAATTAATGCCTGTATTGCATAAACGATTCCTGTTATTGCTATTCCTATCCCAAGTGATTTGATACGACCCAATCCCAATTTCCATGCTAATAATCCTGCTGCTACACCTGCCATTACTGATAATATTATATCTTTATTTCTTACAATCCAATCTAGCCATCCAGGAATTTCTCCATCTAATCCTGATAAATCAAAACTAGGACTTTTTATTCCATTGGCTCCGACGCCTTCGTTGGAACTATCCGAATTATCTTGCATATTTAGATTTGTTATTTCATCAATTCCACTAGTGAGGCTTTTATTCATTTCCTTAGTATCCTTAGCCATTTTTTTTGTTGAATTACGTGCTTTATCAAAGGAACTAGCACTTGCATTTGCAAATAAACTAACACCAAACCAAGCTTGAGAAATATAATTAATGTATTGTAATAATTTAACTACCAAACCAATTAGCCTCTCAATAACAGGTTGCAACATACTTGCTAAAGAAAACTGTATATATTCTATATCAGATGCCATTTGTCCATTATATTGTGATAACGTACTTATAGCATTTCTTACCATCCCATAAGCACTTTCAATAGCAAATACTGCTAAAGCCCATCTTCCTACTTTTGAAATAGTTTTTGATATACCATTTCCTATTTTATCAATATTTTTTTGAACACCTGATAAATCTGTCTTTCCCAAATCCTCTTGTTTTTTTCTTAATTTTGTTAATTTTTGAATAAGTTTTTCATATTCCGCTTCTAATTTTTGAGTATCGCCTACTTCAAAACCTATATCCGCTTTTTTTAACTTATCCTCTATTTCTTGCAATTGACTTTCTACATATGATATTTGAGAATCAAATGATGTGGTATCAAGTTCTGTACCAATTACAACTTGTCCATCCCTCTAATCACCTCCATCTAATAATTCAAAAAATTTATCTTGATTATTTTGTTCTTTGTCTGTAATTTTTACTTCTTTTTTCTGTAGAGCAACTTTTTGTTTTGCTTCAATGATTTTTGCTTTTTCTTTTGGATTCTTTATTTGTGATACATCAAAAGTTCTTAAGTTTCTTATCCTATTTAATACACAACAATTTCCTATTTCACTGTTAGATAATCCCTCTATAAGATTAAAAAATTTCCACCAGTGCATATTTGTATTTGTTAAATCTATTTTATAATCACTCATAAAACTTGCCTCTATATAATCCATATCTTTATTAAAATCCATATCAGGTTCTTCATTATCATCATCTAATTCCCTATTCATACATAAATATTTCATGCCCAGTTCGAGTAATTTTTCCCAATCATTAGGATTATTTAAACCATCATCTCCAAATAATTTATATATAATTGCTAGTGGCCTTTCAGTATCACCTATATTATCATCAATTGCTATATTATTGCATTCAATTGCTAACCTAAAATCTGTATTGATTTTATATTTTTTATTGCCAATTTTCACATACTCAGGATTATTCAAGAACCTTTTCCTCTTTATTTTTAGAATATTTTTCTTTTATTTTTTTAGTAATACTATCCATTGTAATATCTAATTTAGGAGCAATTTGTTTTTCAATTATTTCATCAATTTCTTCTAAGGTAGTCCATCTCAATTTACGACCATGTAATAGTTTTTGAACTCCATTTTCTCCAAGAAACATATTATAAATATTAACCTGTTCTTTATAAAAATCATTCAACAATTTTATTTTAGCTTCCTCGTTGGCACTCATTAATTTTTTGCCCTTATGATCCTGCTTTTTATCAATGATAGTAAACTGATTTTTTAATTTTTTTCTACTTTCTTTCAACTTTTCTATAATTTCTTGATAAATAAAAGGTAATTCAATATCTTCTAAATCAAATTCTAAATAATCGTCAGTTTTTTCTCCTTTATCAGTTGCAATACTTAATCGTAAAATATTTTTATTTTTTAACTGAATAGTGTCCATATAATTTCCTCACTTTCAAAAAATAAAGAGGGTTTCCCCTCTTTTTATTCACTAATTTCTGTAAACTTTTTAGTATTTGGATTAAATGTTCCGTATGTTTTTTTACCAATGAAATGAATATCAAACGGAGAACCAATAGCTTTTGTATCTCCACCATAACTTTTTAAATCCACTGCTGCAGTTTGAATCCAAGCATCATACTCTCCTGTTGATTCTCCTACCTCTTTAAAAGTATTAATCTCTAAAAATGGATATTCAACATCTGAACCATCTTTATCATATTTGATAATATTGTATAATTCATCTGCGAATTTTGATTCACTTCTCATTTTGTATGGGTCAACAGTCATTGTTCTATTTCCTGCTGTCACATCTACTTCAGTCTCACCTAAAACATTTTTAGTTTCTTCAACCTCATTATTTAACTCTTTAGATAATTCGTCATTATCTTTTCCAATAATTTCCCAAGTTGAAGTAGCATCCCCTTTTTTTTCTGGATCTACAAATATTGCATATTGTTCTCTTTTATATTTTCCCCTTGTTCTTACCTCCTTACTTTAACCTTTTATATAAGTAATTCTCATTTGAATTGAATATCTAGCAGCGTTAGTTGTAGCATCTAATATTGCTCCATTATTTAAACATTCTATGCTTTCTATACCATTTATATCTGGTAATATACCCTTATTGTTGTTAGTCTCGATTAATTCATATAAATTTTCAAAATAACTACTATTTTCTATATTTTGCATTACATCTGCTCCATAATCATTACAACTTAATAATTGAAATTGATATTGCCTTAGTGATGAACCGTCTACGTACTTTTCTAATATAGAATTTACAGGAATTGGTACAATAGCAAATTCAGTAGGTGTTTCTCCTAAAAAATCTACATTAATTCTGCTATTCTCATCAATAATGTTATTTTTTATAAAATATTGTCTTATTTTATCAATCATTATTTACACCCTCTATCTATGTATTCCTGTACTTCTTTTATTACTTCTTCACCCTTAGATGTCCACATTCTTTTATCCCATTGTGAACCTGTACCAGGAGTATGATAATTTAAATCTTGACCAGAATTTATTTTTGATATTCCTGGCCTAGACCAATAACCATAATCAGGACTATAAAATGCTCCTATTTTATATTTAGGATCAATATATTTTTTTCCAATATAAAGATAATGAGCATCAGGTCCTTGATATATGATTTTATCCTCTTGTAAATCAATATTTTGATTTAAATGGCTTTTAACTCCTCCTGGAACAAAAGAAGTCATGTATTTATAACAAGACTCAGTAAAGAAAGCATGAACGGGTCCACCCTTCTGTATCCCTAATCGTGCTTTGATTACACTTGTTGGTTTTATTTTCACACTCATTATTTTGCTCCAATGAAAATATGTTGCATATCAGAACTTCCATAATTATTTGGTATATATGTAGTAATATTATAGTTATCAACAGTTAAATCACTTTGTTTAGTAATTTTATCTTTAATAGTACCTTGCACAATAATGTCACCAATAGAAATAGGGACTTTATCTAGTTCATTATTTTTGTCGTAAGGAATCCAAACACTAATATCATTAGCCTTATCATAGCCTTTATTGATACTAGCACCCTTACCATCTTGCCACATTACATTTTCAATTAGATATCTATCCCATTCATCAATTCTAGTTTGTTTATTCAATCTCTTATGATATAGAGTCATACTTGAATTAGTTTCCATTTTCATCAACCCCACAATATAGTACATAGACATTATCAATCTTTGTATTGGATAAATATGTCTTGATTATATTGTTTAAACATTTATTTTTTTCCACAGTAACAGGTTTATCATAACTAACTGAATAATTTCCTACAGTTTCACTAGATTTATTACCAACTTCATTGTATTTTCTTAATTCATTAATCAATTCATTAACACATAATTTTAATTCTTGTGGGTATTTAGATAATTTTCTAAAACGATTAGAAGTTTGTTCATCAACTTTTTTTTCTGCTCGATATTCTAATAAATTAAAGGACATTTCTGAAAGTTTGCCCTCTAACTCTTGGTACTCAGTATAAGTTAAATATTGGTTTTCAAATTTCATAATGTCCTCCTTAATTACTTATTTTCTTTCTTTGACTTTTTAGTAGTTTTAGTATTTTCAGTTTCCTTTACAACTTCTTCAGTTACTTCTGATACTGTATTTCTATCCACAGGCATATATCCTTGTTCTTTGTAAAGTAAGTTATATGCCTTTTCAGTTGCAAAGATAGTTTTATTATTTAAAACATATTCCTTCATATTACTCACCTGCTTTTGGTGTTACAACACAGAATGCTTCATCTTTAACTGGTAAATATCCTAATCTCATAGTTGCTTTGATAGCAATCATGTCTTGTTCTGCTAATGAAATTGGTTTTCCATCTTCATCAACTGTTCCTTCTAAAGTTGCCTCTTTTAAAATTTCATAAGATAATCCATCTCTGATACCTACTAATGAATAAGTTTTAAAGTCACCACCAATAAGTTCAGCTTTTGTCTTATCCCATGCTCCCTTTTGTGCAAATTCAATTGGATTATTATATAATTCTTGACCATTTACACCATCAACAAATAATTGATTTCCATTTGCATCTCTTAATTTTCTTAGTGAATTTTTGATACCTTTTCTAGCAATAAAAGATGTAACATCTAAATCTTCATCTTCTACTAATGCCATAGCATCAGATACATCTAAGTCTAAGTGTCCATCACCGTTAGTTCCTAATTGAACTACATTACCAGCATCAGTTGCTGATTTTAAAACATTTTTAGTAAATGGTGAATTAGTACCAAATATACCTGCTCCATCAATTGCCTTATAAAATGCTTCTGCAATAGTATCTTTTAATTCATTAAATACATTTATAGTAGTATCCTCTAATTTTTCCTTAGTTACTGGAATGATAACTGCTAGTTTTTTAGCTTCCATTTCTGGATGAATCCAAGTAGCCTTAGATGTCTTAATTCTTTCACCTTCACCTACCCAGTAAGCACCTGCTCCATCTGTTAATACATTAAACTTCTTTTTATCACTTTTCATTGGTTCAACTCTTGATAATTTTAATAGCACTGAACCTTGTGCTACTCCTTTAATAATATCTTTTGCTTGTTCTGTAGGAACAAAACCTACTAATTCATCTTTTAAATAAGCCCTTTATATCATCTCCTTCTTAAATTTGGCTATTTTCTTTGATTTTCTTGAATAATTGAAACAAAACCATCTACACCATTATTTGAACTATGCCCATCTTCTCCCATTGGTGGCATGTCAATTGGCTTGTTTGGATTTTCAAAAATTCCTTCTTTGTCTTTTGTAAGACTTTCGAAGATTTCATTTATTCCCTTTCCTTTATTTTCTGCTTTTGTTAATTCTGATTTAATATCAGCAATAAGACCATTTTTTACATAATCACTAGTAAATTTTTTATCCCCAAATGCAGTAATAATGTTATTGGTTAAAATTTCATCTTCTTGTTTCGCTTCTTCATCAGCTACTCTTTTTGCTTCTTTTTGTTCAAAATCAGCAACTTGTTTTTTTAGATTATCCAATTCAGTTGAATCAGGAATATTTTTTAATTGTTCATTTAATCCATTAATAGTAGATTTATAATCATTAATTTGTCCATTAAATTTATCTTCTACTTTTTTTGTTTCATTTGTAACAATTTTTCCATTTTCTGTAAGAATACTTTTAATTTCTTCTTGTGATAATTTAACTTTTCCCTCTCCAATTTCTAAATTCTCTAAAAATTCTTTCATATCTTCTTCTCCTTCCACTTTTTCCAGAGGTCGTGTCCTCCTAGATTTTTAGATATTTGTTAGTCCTACCGTTGCTATACCACACGAAAAAAATCGATATTTCTATCGACTATATTGGCACACCGACTAGGATTCGAACCTAGACTAATGATTTTGGAGATCATTGTGCTACCATTAACACTATCAATGCATAATAAAAGCACCCCCTATTGGATGCCGTATTTTTTATATATTTCAATTTTTTTATTCCAATATTTCTTGGATAATTCATTTATTGGATGATTATTTGATAATTTATTATCTTCTAATGGATACTTTTTTAACAACTCGGCTTCTTCTTGCTTATATTCCTTCAACCAATTATTCAGTTCTTTTTCTAATTCTTCGTTCATAATAAATCAATCCTTTTTCTTTTAATTCTATCATAACACAATGTTTATAATCATTATCAATTAATTTTGCATTCTTATAAGCATTGTCATAATCACTTTCTTTTATTGGATTTAGTGTTTTAATTATGTAATTATATTTTTCATCCACTGCTCTTAATTCTTTAATGTCTTGATGTTTTAATAGCATATTAAAGTCATCCTTACCAAATGAACCACCTATTTCTTCTTCAAATGTTGGATGGTTATGAGTAATTATTGCATTTTTGTAATTACAATCAATATTTACGTAATCACTAAAACCATCAAATTTGTATATATCTCCAGTTTCTTCAATTATTATAGCAGTTTCATTCTTATTTTTAAAGATTTTACTTTCGTATTTTTCTATTTCAGGTATAAAATCTTTACCTTTTATATTTTCTACAAATGTTTTATTAACTTTATTGTTAATTTTAGGTTTAATATCTAATGATAGATTATTTACCTCTTTTATATTTATCTTTCTATATCCATCTACTCTTAATCTATCAATTTTAGTAGGTAATCCACTAGCCTTATGTAAATCATTATATTTCTGAGTAAGTTGTCTTATTTTTTCCTGGCAATGATATACTTCATCATAATTATTAATTGCTTTAGAACCTATTTGCCTATCTTTATACTGTCTTATTTTAGTTTCTATCTGCCTTTGTAGTTGTGTACCTTCATACATAGTATAATGCTTACCTTCAAATTCAAAACCATTTATATTATCTTGTTTATCTGCTTCCAATTCTTTTTTTGAATACAATGGTTTAGATATACCTAAAACAATTGAATATATAAAGTGATAACAGTTAAGTTCACCTACATGCCTAGTCAAACTATTATTAACACGTTCAAATTCCTCTTTAGAAAATTGTTTACCATCAATAGTATCTATATGATCAGGTGCTGCATATTTATGATGTGATATTTCTATTCCATCTGCATGAAATTCTTTTCCAAATTCTTCTTGTAATTCTCTATTTAATTTTCTAATGCCATCCATAATATTCATTCTTATAGATGAATCTGCCCTTCTAGAATATCCAGTTGCGTAATCAACTGTCTTTAAACCATTAGAAGTAAGTTCCTTCATTACTTTTTGCATTGCTATTTGATAAGATTCTCTACCTTGTACAACACCTAATACTGCTTTATCGGTTATTTCTTGATATATTTTTGATATAGAAGTAAATTTTTTTATTCCTTTTGAATTATATTGCATATATGCAAATGTTTTACTTATATTTATATATTCATTTGCAGTTGCTTTTGCAATAGAATTAACTTGATTTTGTAGAGCTATATTTTGGTCGAATGGAACATAATTAATATTTCTATATTTATAAAACTGTTTAGCATAATTTTGATTTAATTTTGCTACTTCTTCGAATATTTTGTAAATATCATCTACATTCTTATCAGTTATTTCTGCAATTTTATTCATAATTTCATCTATATCATTTCCATATTTAACAGATTGTAATAATTCTCCCACTTGACTAGGCATTACTTTACCGATATCAACTATTTGTTCTCCCAACTTGTTAATCATAAAAGTATTAAGTTCTTCTATTCTGTTAACAAGCCTTTCCGATAATCTTTCTAGTGCTTCTTCGCTTAACATTTTTTTATCACTAAACTAGATAGCCCACATTTCTTCTTAAAACATTTAATATTTTCTTCAATTTGTGCTCTAAAGGACTTCTTTAAATTCTTTTTCTTGATTCTGCTGTTTTTAGTACGTTTATAAATTTTATAATATTTATCGTTTATTGGAAAAACAAGTTCTCTAGTTTCTGCGTGTTGAGGTAAAACATTTTTAATAATTCCGCCTTCAGCTAATTTAGGTATATTCATATATTAACCTCCTAACAAATCCTTAGTACTTGGACTTTCTTTTTTTATCTTATCAATTACCACTTGAGCTTCTTCTAATGTTTCATTTGGCTTTATAAATTGCCTTAATTCAGCCTTTTTAATTACTCCTCTTGATTCTCCCTGCATCAATTGATTAAATTCTTGTTGACTATCTTCTATTAATGAATAAGACCAATCTGTAGATAACTTATATTCACCTTGAGGTGTTAGATTATAATAATTAGCTAACACATTACAAGCGTATAGAAAATCTTCTAAGCCATCCTCTAACTCAGTTCTTATATCATCACACAAGTCAAATGTATCTTTCATTATTTTTTTAATTTCTGTTGCTGTTGCATTTTTTGTCTCTGTCTTAGTAAGAATTCCTTCACTAGTTCCAACCTGTTTTTCTAACATTGAACATTCATTCATTAGTTTATTAAATAATGGTTTATCTCTAAATGCTGGATCAAATACTTCCCAAAAGGTATCATCACCTGCATTTATCTTTTTATAAAGACCGTTTTTAGGTAAGGCTCCTTCACCTTTAAACATAGTTATATCGGCACCAACAAAAGCCTCTTTTAATTCATACTCTCTATCTATTTGTTGTAATGTTTTTTTAATTTCAAATATTTGTTTTTCACAACCATATGTTATAGGAACACCATAGTTATCATTCTCCTTTCTATTATCAGCAGGAGACTTAATAAACATAAAAGGCATTTTTTCAACATTTGTAATTGCAATATCTTCGATATTTGCCCATTCTGGAACTGCTCTTATTTCTATTGGATTGCTTTCTATAGTAGCTCTATATTTAATATATAGATTACCACCTTCCAATGTATAATCTGCCCATCTATAATAATTACTTTGGTTTCTAACCATATGTTCTGCTAATATTGTACAATCAATGATATCTTCACCAATTTTCTTATTGATTATTAATCTATTTTGAGTAATAATATTAAAATAAATTTTACTTTTGGCAACATATGGTATAACCAAAATTCCACCAGTTCCTAGACTTCTAGATATTACCTTTTTCAATTTCTTTTTTAGTCTTTTTATAACATTTTTCAATATTGCACTTCGTTCATTATCACCTGTAATATCTATATTACTATCACTTACTACATAATTAGCTAACCTATTAGAAAAAATAGCAGTAAAATTAATATCTGAATTATCTTCATAATTATTAACAAATTTTTCATTTTCTTCCAAATCTTTATCGTTAATTGTTTGTTTTTTACCAAATAAGGCAAGTATTTTGTTCCATATACTTATTAACCTACTATCATTCTCCCTTTCTTCTCCAAATTGGATTTAGTGCGTATCTAACACTATCTATACAGTGATTATCTGCATCAACATATCCCGTAATGTAATTACCATCTTTATCTTGTGGGTGTTCATAAGTTGTAAATTCTTCTGCACTTTTAGGGCATCTTTTTGGATCTATGACTATTTTTGCTAATCTTGCTAACCATTTCATTGAATAATCCACTGTATCAGGTCCTTTCTTTGCACCTCTCATTAAACTTCCATAACTTTGGAAATCTGCAATATCCTTTGGTGATCCACTATCTCCAGTTATTAAGTCATCATTTTTAACTCCTTTATCATTTTGTAAATGATTCCAAACATCAGCATTACCCATTTTGTTAACAACAAATTCATCAAATATATATAATGTTAATGTACTAGGTTGATAACACATTTTTGTCCATGCTAATGGATCTGGATACCAACCAAAATCAATACCTTGATATGTATAATCGAAATTTTCTATTTCTTCATCTGTTATTTCTCTTAATTTAACATTTTCAAATACATTTCCACCATCTCCAGTTTCTTCTCCTAGATATTCATTAGCATATATAAGTGGTGCATTTTTCTTTAATAATTCTGCATCATCAAAGAAAGGTTTTCCTAACCACTCTACTGGAGCATCTAAATAAGTACTTCTATGAACTAACCTTTTTTCATTAGGAATTCTTTTTTCAATATTAACAAAATGCCTTTTAGATTTAGGTGTATTGTATATTCTGAACGTAATAAATTCATTACCGCCACGTTTTACTGATTGGTCTATCTTACGAACTTCATTCATACCACTCATTTGGTCAAATTCCTCATATATTATTAATGCTATATACATTCCCTTTGGTGGTTTAATTGACTTTATTTTTCCAGGATCATCTGCTCCTCTAAAATAAATCATTTGTCCAGTATTTTTATTTTTCATCTCCAAGGGACTAGTAGTCTTTTTCCAATTTTCATTAATAAAAGGGAATGTTTCATTAAGTTTATCCATTCCCCACTCAAGTTGACTATAAACACTATCCTTTAATGTATTAGCTATTTTACGAATACATATGGCACACCAGTTAGGATGATTTTCAAGTTCTTCAGGAACCACTTCACTCCAAAATGAAGATTTTATAGAACCACGGCCACCTTCTATCCAATAATCATCATGTTTTCTCTCTTTTATGTCTCTATATAAATCAACGAATGCTTTTCCTATATCTTTAGCAGGCATATAGATAAGAGGTTTATTTTTTTCTAAATTAACCTTTTGTATTTCCGCAAACTTAAATTCTTTATCTATCATAGTTCCATAAGCAGTAGATAAATCTTTAATGCTAGTAAATTGGTCTATTTTATCCACTTTTTCATCTATTGCATCAACTATTTTTGTTATTACATTAAGTCTTTTTTCATTAGTTTTTGATATCATTTCAAGCATTGTTTTGGTATTTTCTTCTTTTTTTTCCTCGCATTTTTTGGCAATTTCTTCATTATCCTTAACAATTGCTTTTACTGTATTAGGAGAAATACCTCCATTCATTCTAGCAGTTTCAGAGTAATTATTATTATCTATAAAGTCTGCTATTATTTTCTTTTTTTGCTTGTCAGTTAATTTAGTTCTTGATGTTTTCTTGTTATTTACCTTAGACACATCAACCAACTCACTAACTGTTTTTTATTACTAAAATGATATTGTTCATTTAAAGATTCTTCATCTTTAAATCTTAAATTTACAGTATAATTTTTAAATATCTTTCCTTCTTTTGGCTTATATATTTCTATAAGTGATATATCATATCTTTCCGACAAATTAATTAATAATATATTTATATATTTATTTAAATTCCTAATATATCACCTCTTTTTCTTTAATTGGTTGCAGGGATAGGATTTGAACCTATGATCTTTAGCTTAGGAGACTAATATGTTACCAAACTACACCACCCTGCGATATAATTATTTAAAATTTCATATTAACATTTGTTCTTTCTTTCAATGATATCATCACTTTTTTATACATAATAAAAGAACTACCTTACTAGCATAGTTCTTTAGAAAAATAGGGCATCATTATACTACTATTAGTGGAACTAATGACTTCAACAATCCCCTTGCAAAAGATATTTCTTTTTCCTTGTAGTTTCATTCATAATCAAACAAATTAGTATCTTTAATAGATACTGTACTAATGATATAGTTAAGCATATTTAATCCCCATTTCATCAATTTCATTTCCTACTAGCATACTCGAGTTTGTAAAGGTTCTTGCTTATTGATTACTTACTTAACTAGGTCGATTACTTATATCATCAGTACACTACCTACTAAGATAGTGTAGTAATTGTAACCCTCACACTGTTACACGCGGTTTATTTTTTTGATACATTACTGATATCCACATTCAAAAATAAACAGAAAAAGTTTCATTTTAACGATAATGGCATCGTATACTCTCTTGTATAAAAGACTATATATCTTGTATGGTAATTACTCCACACTCAATATAGATTTAGTACTATAATAAGCACCTTGAATACATTAACTGTTTGGGAGGTTAATATACTCAAGCTACTTATCGTAGCTTTCCACCAACTATATTAGTTTATAGGTGAAATTAACTAGATGTGTACTATTTCCACAATACTATTGTCTCACAAAAAAGTGGTCATAGGTGGTCTTCTTATAAAAAATTTCTTTTTTCTTTGTATCTCCTATATATTTTTCTGCAATAATCTTTTGAATAATGAACCATAGATGATATTTGGTACCAGGTATATTCTTTTACATCTATCTCTTTATAATAAACTATCAACTGCTCCACTTTATCATATTTCTTAAGTATCTTTAATTCATTGTCTATCCAATCCATCCAGTTATTTATCTCATCTTGGGTTATTCCTATTTCTTTATCTAAGTCTTTCCATCTAGGTAAGTCTTGTTTTAATATGTATAACTCTAATATGTTACTATGTTTGCCACCATCTACAACTATTTTAGTATAATCAGTAGATTTTGGGTCTGTCATAACCTCTAATATTTCTTTATCCCTTAATAACTTATTTAATTTATTATTTAATCTCTCAACTTCATAGTTTGCTTCCTTTAGTGTCATATTCCACCTCTACTTATTCTTTAACTTATTTACTTTTTTTATCTAATTCATCTACAACCACTGTTCCAGTAGTATAAAATATTGTATGTCTTTTTCCCTTTTCATCATCAAATATTATTCTGTCATCATCATAATCAATATCAAATTTACCTTTATATTCTTTTATAAGTTCTCCGTTTATATCATAAACTTGTACTGATCTTTTAATTCCTCCTGAATAATTACTTTCTTGTGTCTTAATTGCTCTTTTTCCACTTTCAGAATTGTTATAATACCAAAGTTGACCTACTACTATTGCTATTGTTATAATAAATCCTATTAAAAATCTTATAACTCCACCTAATGTTGAATCAAGCCCTACACATAATGCACATATCAATACTAGGATTATTGCTATATCTAAAACTATTGCTCCTATTGTCATTAATCATCACTCCTTTTTAATCCATATCCAATAGATTTACCTCTTAATGTTAATTCTTCTATATCCTTATCTTCTTCTACTATTTCTTTTTCTTCCCATCCTAATTCTTCTATTTGTTTGTTTATGGCTTGCAGTGTATTAATATCAATACTTTGAGTTATTAATATTTTTTTATTTTCAAAAAAAGCAATATCAATAATTCTATTTATATTTTTATCATACTTTTTATAAATGATTTTTTTAGAATTAATTAGTTCATATCCTAATTTTTCAAACATCTCTTTAGCGGTCATTTATTTCACTTCCTTTTGCTTTGGCTATGATTTCTAATAGTTCTTTATCACATCTAACTATTTCAAAATCAAAATTTTTGGAGCTTTTTCTTTTAGCATAATACCAAGTTTTAGTAGGATACCTTTTTACATACTCTCTAACTTCATCAATAACACTTTTATATAAATTTCTTTGTTGTTGTGTTTCATTAAGTTCATTTAAACCTATTGAATGTAAATTTCTTAATACTTTATAATCTTCTTTTAGTTGTTGATTTTCTTGTCGTTGTTCTAAAAGTATATTTCTAGCTGTTTTACAAAATTGTATTAGTTCCTCTTTATAAAAATTTTCAAATTGTGGATTTCCTTCTAATAGTAGTACTTTGTATTCAATATTACTTCTTAGTCGTACTGCTTTACTCATCTTTATCACTCTTTTCTAATTCATAAACTTTTCTATTTAATCTATCTAAATTTTTTAAAGTACAAGCATAATCCGTTTTTACATTTACTAACCAATAATCATTTTTTTCTACTTCTATTCCGTCCTCTGAAAAGTAAAGACAATTATCATTTTCCTTATAGTCTAAATAAGTTCCAAACCATCTTTCTAAATAATCTTTCATTGGATGATATTGTGATTTTAATATTTCTATTATTTCTGTACAAGTAAATAATAAACAATTTAATCCATAAGGTTCTTGATTATCTAATTTACGTAACAATTTTAAATATTGATCCTGTTGATATTTAATATTTTGATTTTTCATTTCAATAGTATTATTTAATCTATCAACTTCATCTTGCTGTAAGTTTACTTTTTTAACTATTATTTCATTCATTTTTATTCTCCAATTCTTGCATTTTATCTAATACTTTACCAGTTGCGTGTTTCCAAGTTAAATTAATTACTATTGCATCTTCTCTATGTTCTTCTTCTAACCACTTCTTCAGCTCTTTCCAGTTGGTTTCTAGTTGTATTATGTAATTAAATAATTCCCCATCTTCCATAAAACCTATCGGGCATTTACTTAAATATTTATCATATACTTCATTTGGTATTTCACCGCTTGTTATCATTTTACAAATTTGTTTTAAAACTTCTTCTTTCATTTCACAAACACCTCCTAATTATCGCTATTATCTATTACTTTATTTTTTATTCTTTCTTTACATTCCTCATATATTCTATTAAATGGAAGTGTAATTTCTCTCCAATTATCTTCGTCATAACTTCTTACTTTAACATCCTTATATTTAAGTATTGTTTCATAATCTTCTATAAATTTTAATAATATATCATAATTATTGTTTTTCTTTATTTTTTCTATTTCTTGGCAATATTGTTGTTTTGTATTCATCAATTCTAAATATTCTTCATAATCAATAATTATTTGTTTCTTCATAATACCCTCCTCAAATTTAATCTACTTTATATGACATACTTTCAAATTGTTCTTTTGTTACTATTGATTTGATATCATTTCTATTTTTTCCTACTTTTAAATGTTGAGTAGTTGCAATAACAATATTCCATTCCTCATTAGCATAATCATAAAACTTTTCAACCACATATTGCCCATTAACATGATCTCCAACTTCTATTAAGTCTATTATGTCGTAACTTGCTTTTAAAATTTCATCAGGATAAATAATGTCAAAGTAATCTTTTTCTTCATAATCAAAGTACTCTTTATCAATTCTATAAACATTAAACGTTTCAAAATTATGTACAATTTCTAACAACTTTCTAACATATGTTAATTTTTCTTTTTTAAATTTTACATACATCCCAACTTTTAATTCCATAGTTACCTCCTATTCTTCTACTTTCTCTACTAAATCGGCTTTTTTTAAATCTCTAATATCTTTTTCGTTAGTTTTACAAATATTCCAATCTAACCAATATTGCATTTTTTTAGTTATTATTTTTCTATTTTTAGTAATTGTAATTACTCTAGCTTTAGGTTGATATTCAAATAAGAAAATCAATAGTTTATGAGGAATTATCATTTTATAATAAACATCTAATACATTCTCATATTCATAACCAAATTTTTCTAATTCTTTTAAATCTACATTATCTTTTATTTTTAATAACATATATTACTCTCCTAACAACTCATCCCATGTTTGAGTATATTTTAAACAACTCTTATCTTTGTAAAATTCATTTAATGGTAAGTTATAGCACCTTTCTTCATTTAATTTATATATTGCTATCATACAAAGACATATAATTCCTGTTACTATTGCTATTGTTAATAATGCATATATTATTTTTAATCCTTTACTCATACTTCTATTTCAACTCCAAACGTATAATATTTTTCATCTTTCTTTTCTATTAAGTTTTTATTATGTTCTAATATTCTATTGTAATTTTTATAACTTAATTTTATTTTTTCTGGCATAACACCCTTTTGTTTGACATAACTTTCTATACTTCTTACTAATATATCTAAATATTTTTCTATTTTTATATCGTCATATTTTGTTAAATAAATAGTTGATCCTTTATATTCTTTAATTTTTCTTTCGTCTTTTTTAAACATTGTTTCCTCCTATATTTCATTATTAAAATTATTTTTGTATTCTTCTTTACCTTGTCTCCAAACGACTCTACAAAATTCGTGGGCTTTAGAAGATAATCTATATTTTTGATAAGCGTAATCTTTAAACATTGTTCTAGTAACTCCTAATTCAGTACAATATTTATTTGCATTTAGTTGTATTTCTGCCCATCTATTAGCAAGTTGCATAAATACCATTGCTAATGAATAAGCCATTTCTATATCCTCGGGAATAAGATTATAAAAATCTTCCATAGCACCTTTATATTGTTCTATATCTTCTTTTAGTTGCTCTAACATTAGATAATCTCCAATTCTTCTTCATTCTCTAATCTAATGAAATCTTTATAAGATAGAATACAATTATGTATTCCTCTTTCATCTCCATTTTTAATTAATCCTTTTGGTGTTCTTAAATATACATATTTCCCAGTTCTTGCCCAAAAACTCATAATAGGTTGTAATGTAGTTTTACCTCGAACATATCCAAATAAATTGATGTGTCCTATTTCTTTTTTCTTAACTTCATGTGGTATATTATTCTTTCTTAATAGTTCACAGGCATGTTCGCATCTTTTTATTGCTTCCTTTTCATTTTCTGATAGTTGTTTCATTCTTGCTCCTTTTGTTTTTCCTTTTCTAATCTTTTCTCATATTCCACTTTCATTGATTCACTAAATAACTTTATAAACTCATTTTTTGTAATATCATTAAAATTGCTTAAATTGATAGACTTATCAATCCATTCTTCAAAACTAAAATATTTATCGCTGCCGTAATATTTCATTGAATAACTTGGTTCGAATCCTTCTTCATATAAGTGTTTTAAACCTATATCATAAAGTTTCTTCTGAAAATCAGTCATTCCATATATTTCATTTTTATTACTATTTTCATATAAGTTATCGTAGTATTCGCCTTGCTTTTTTATTTGGTATTCTAATTCCATATTTTTATCAAATAAGTCGTTTATACTTGTAATAATTTCGTTTCTATTCATTATTTTTCCTCTTTTCTTTCTCTGTTTTTATGTTCGTGCATAAATTCATAAACTGAATTTAATCCCATATTTTCAAGCAACCAATTTGTTGCATATTCTTTACTTAAATGTGTTCTTTTAACTCTCGATTCATAATAGTCATTTACTGCTCTAGACTTTAATTCCTCCTCGTCCTGATAATTTCCCTCTATTAAGTAATAATCGTATTCTAATGCCTTAATTCCGTCTAATGTGTATGTATCAGTTGCATATAATAGTTTTTCATTGTTCATAAATAATCTATAACCACATTGAGGAACATCGTGATATAACTTGATAGGTACTATTTGAAATGAATTGTAATTATATTTTTTACCTATCGAATAAACATCTATATTTCTTTTGTCTATTCCTAAATCAATTAACTCTTGTAATAACCATTCACAACAACCAAATCTTAATGTTGGTCTATTAGTTGCTAATCTTTTTAATGTTGCTTTATTAAAATGATCTCTATGAATATGTGTCAAAAGTATTAACTTTAATTTATTTAAATAGGGAGTCAATTTTTTATAACTAACCCCCATGTCAATTGCTATGATGTCATTAACTATAGTGCAGTTACCATCACTGCCAGTATTTATAATCTTATAGTTCATTTATATCAACTTGCTTTATATTAGTTTTTTCTTGAACTTCTGCTTCTTGAATTTTTTCGTCATTTTGTTCAATAATCATAGTTTCTTCTGATGGTTGATTATCAACATAATCAACTGTTCCATCTTCATTTATAACTCCCATATCTTTTTCAACTGCATTTTGCATTTCTATACTCATAATTCCCCATTTAGAAATTAATTGTCTTAGCATAGTTTTAAATGCCATTCCATCAAAATCTTTAGACCAAAATGTATATGAAGTTCCTTTACTTAAATCTGCTCTATAGCCTTGAGAATATTTTTTTGCATGTTCTATCATTTTATTTTTAGACCAATATAATGTTTTCTTAAATCCATTCGTATATTCAAACATTGCATAATATCCAATTGTCTTTGCTTTTTCTCTTTGTTCTTCATTTTCAATTAATGCTACTTCTATTTCTTCATCTAGTGGATTATATTTAATTAGTTCACCCTCTTTTATATCTAATACGTTTATCTTTTTATAATATCCACTTCTAATTGCTAGTTGTAAATATCCTTTATATCCTAATTGAAATTGTGCTACCTTTCCCTTTTCTTTGTCCTTAAATGGAACTAAATAATAATGTCCTAATTGTGGACTTGGACTTAAATTTAAACTTTCTCCAAGTAATGCACCACTATAGATACTATCATTTGTACATTCGGCTAGCGATGAGTTATTATTTACTGCTGATACTATTCCTGTAATAAATCTCTGTCCTCTATCACTACCTATTGTTTTTGCAATCCTATTTTGTATAGCACTTTGATTTATAAAACTTGCAAATGGCATTGCATTTAACTTATTCTTTGCTTCTTGTTGTGCTTTAATTAATCCTTGTTTATTATTCATAATCATATCCTCCATTTTCTAAAAATTGTTTTACTTCTCTTAATTTTTCTTTTGTACCTCTAACTGTAAACGTTATTGCTACTATTTCCTCTTGTTGTTCTTCTACTGTTTCTTCCTTTGGAGCAGTTAAACTATCTATCTTTTCTAACATTACCTCATCAGTAAGTTCTTGTTCCTTTTTATTTTCTTTTTCTTCCTTTGCTTTTTCTAATGCTATATGTCTATCTTTTACATCACATATTGCCTTAGATACATTTAGATCCTTTTTGTATTCAATTAAAATTTCATCAACATATTCTTGAGTATTAATTAAGTTTAAATCTTCTACAATTTTATCTATAAATTCTTTTACCTTTTCTTTTAGAGATTTCATACTTGCTGTTAGTGTTACATTAATATTTGCTCTTGAGTAATCTATAAAATCAATTTGTTCTTTTGTAGCAAGTTCATCAAAATATTCTTTCACTTCATTATTTTTTATTGTTAATTTTTCATCTTCATAAACATTAATTTGCTTATTGATTGTGTCATAGGTATCACTTAAGATTGATTCTGTTATTTTTGCAGTATCAACAAATTTTTGTAGTGGTTCATTCCACCTCTTTGTTATTTCTTTTCTAAAATCTGATACTTTTTTCTTGAATTTATTAACATCTGCTTTTTCTATTTTTGCTTCTTTTAAGTTTTCTTCTGTAAATATTACATTCTCATAATATTTTGCTAAGTCTAGTGCATAACTTTGTACTTCTTGTATATTATCTTCTATCTCACTAATTCCTTTTATTTCTGCTTTAATTTCACTTTTAAATACTGGTTTTATCATTTCATTAACTTTTGTTTTTTCTTCCATCTTTATCCCTCCAATGTATATTTTTTAAATTTAATTCTCTTTCCAAATGAATTTATCTTATGAATCCATTTATCTGTTATCTTATAATTTTCTTTTCTTAATAGTTGTATTGATTTTTGTAAATCTACTATTTGTAGTTTTTCGTAACTTTCAATGCTTGTTATACTTCCATATTTTTCTAGATATTGAAGTACTCTTAATTTTTGAGACATTATTTATTCTCCTTTTTCAATAATTTTCTTTGTTCTATACATTCACTACGTGTTCCTTTAAATATTCCTCGATAACATATTCCTTGTTTAGAAGTTGTCTCTTTCCATAGTACATAACATGGATCGTATTTACTTTTTTCTACTGAATATTTGACCATTTTTAGTCCTCCTTAAAATCCTCAATTAATGCCTTTAATATTTTAAATCTTTCTATCAATGTTGTTTTTTCTTCTAGTGTGTATTTAATATCACTTACTAAATCTTTATATTTTGCTAACTTTTCTTCTAATTTCTCATAGTCATCATTTGGAACATTTTTGTTTCGTTCACAATATTGTTCATATCCTGGTATATAACTTGGTAAATCTTTTGTATCCATTTAATCCTCCGTTAACCCAAAGTTAATTGGTTCATCGTTCCTATTTAATGCTATATCTGGTTTAATACCCATAAGTCTTCTTGTTGCAATTTCTATTTCAGTTAAATCATACTTAGGATCTACTTTCCTATCCTTTAGGACATTGTCTTTATGTTGTTCTAATAGCCTAAGTAAATAATTTTTTACATGTGATTCCATTTCAATTTTTAACATACTATTCTCCCGTTAATTCTTTTAAAATTTTTGTTATTTCTTCTTGTTCTTTCTCTGTTGGTTTATTTATTTCCAAATTTTGGTAATACCACTCAGGGGGCATTTTTGAAATTATTTCATTCACTTCTGCAATTGTAGGAAAGAATTTCATACTATCAATTGCTATACTAAATGCTCTGTCTATTTTTGTATTGCCATATTCTTTTAGTCTTTCGTAATATTCTTTGCAAACTTCTTCCTCATACTTCTCGTGATATATTTTGCATAAATGTTTATACTTCTCTCTAAAGTTAGTACGTATTTCCATTTTCCCCTTTCCTTTTCCATACTCCATTCTCCATTCTCCTTTTCCTTTAGAGGGCGAAATAATATCGAATTAAGAGCGACGGTTAATTTTTGCTTTAATTTCGCTCCTAGCGAATTTGAAACGAATTATTCATTCGGTTGCTTTTTGCTTCCATTTTGGTAATTAGTAAAACTCTTATCTAATACCGGTTTTATTAAAAACCACACTGTTGATAATGTTCCTTTAAATTCAGGATTATAATTATCCTCAAAACTATATTTAACTATTGCCTCATATAGCTTTGATTGTTGATTTTTTGGTAATGTTTCTATTGCTTCATAATAACTTTTCATAAAGTTAAATGCTTTTCTATCTTTCTTCTTTTTTTCCACTTTCAGCACCTCATCTTGACAAAATCACAATTTTGTAGTATTTTATAAGTGCTTAAATTAAGCAAGGGACTTTTTCTGGTGAATGAGCCCTTTTCTTTTTGTCTTTTTTTCATTTCTTCCTCCTACATAAACATTGTTATTAACCATATTGCAAATAATGGTAGTAATATTAGATACTTATTTATTAGTTCTTTTTCATCTTCTTCAAATAAATAATTTATTAATTTATTCATTGCTATCACCCCTTTCTATAAATTAGTCATTTCTTTAAATGTTTTTGTTCTTATTTCTTTTTGTCTTTGATTTACTATAAATAGATTTTTTTCTTTTTCTATTCTTAAACCATCATTAATAATTGTTAATGCCTTCAAATAAGTACAATTAAGTATTCTTCTTATCATTGGTGCATTTAAATATAATTCAGTTTTGAGTATTTCTTTTGGTTCTCTTGAATCAATTTTATCTTTCATTTTTTTACTCCTATCTATCCTGTCAGGGACTTAATATTTAATTTGAATTTCCAATTATTATTTGATATACTTTAATTGCCTCCAGTGCCTATGGTGGGAAAATATTTTTTGCTAAATTGACAACCAATAGAGTTATGAAAATATTAAATTTACTGAAGGCATTTCTTAAAAATGGTGTTAGTCTTATTATTGTTATAGGTAATAACAACACTATTAATAAGAAATAATTGATGGAAATTAAGTTAAAGTTTCTCAGGCTACGACTTAATTTCTTTTATTTTGTTTAAATCTAAATCAAACTCAATTGCTATTTTTATTAACTCATCAGCAGTTAATTTCCTTTTATTGTTTAAACTCAAATTAACTTTACTTTGACTTATTCCTGTTCTTCTCTCTATCTCATATTGAGATATTTTTTTATTTTTAAAGTATTCTTTTAAATAATTAGATATCATTTCTACTCCTATTCTTCTTTTTTACATTTGATGGAATCAAGTTCTAGTTTGGTCGCTGGGCTTGATTTCTTTTTTATCAATTAAATGCATATATAACCTTTCCTTATTTCCTTTTTTTACTTTTCATATTCAGATACCCTGTGAAAACTAGAATTGACATATTAGTTTTTCTTTCTTATATTTTATTTAATAAACAACAATTGAAAGGTGGTGATTTAATAAGAGGAAAACTTTGCTTAAAATATTAGAAATCTTAGTAAGTGGATCATTAATAACTATTAATGTTAATGTTATTAATATAAAAGATTCTAATAGTAACATCCAAATTGATAAGTCCTAGTGGCTTATCTTTTTTCTAGTTTTCACGGGACATCTGAATATATTTTTTCTTATTCTTCTTTTTGTTTTAATTCTCTGTTGCTTTTCGCAACGAAATCTTTAAAAAAAATAATTATATCTTCGTTGAGTTCTACACCAATTTGAATCAACGTTGCTAATGATAATGAAATTGGGTTATTTTCCCAATTTGCATATGTGTTTCTAGTAATATTTAGTCTTTTAGCAAGCGACTCTTGACTTTCTTTATGCTTGAATCGTAACAATTTTAAATATTCTGATAATTCATTATTTAAAGTGTTTTCCATTTTTTACCTCCTTACATCATCAATTATACGTTGCATTGTGCAACTTGTCAATTGTTTTTTTGCAATTTGCAACATTTTTTGTTGCATTTTATTTTTTTTGCGTTTATAATTAAGACGAAAGGAGTTGAGAGTTATTAATATTAATTTGGGTAATAATATTAAAAACCTACGTGAAAAAAAAGGCTTAGACCAACAGCAATTAGCAGACATATTAGAGGTACCACGCTCGACTTTAGCTTGTTGGGAAAATGGAATACGTACACCAAAATTGGAACAAATAGTTAAAATTGCTAATTATTTTAATGTAAATTTAAATATTATATATGATAATTTTGATAATGGTAATCTAGTAGAAATAGATGATAACACTATAAAAATTCCCGTATATGGGACTATAAAAGCAGGTATTCCAATAGAGAGTCAAATGGATATAATTGAGTATGTTGATATACCTAGTGAATGGACAAAAGGCGGAAAAAAATTCTATGGTCTTAAAATAAGCGGTGACTCAATGTTTCCAAAATATTCTGAAAATGATGTAGTTATATTTGAACAAAATGATGACATGGAAGCATATAAAAATAAAGATGTTGCTGTTATGATTAATCATACTGAATCAACATTCAAAAAAATCCTTGTTAATAAGCAAGGAATAGTATTGCAGCCATATAATACAGCTTATGATATTATGATGTTTAGCAAAGAACAAGTTGAACAATTGCCTATTAAAGTTGTAGGAATTGCTAGAGAAAAAAGAACTAAAATTGATTAAGGAGTTTGTATGACCGAAAAAGAAATTCTATGTGATTGTATAGAAAAATATATAGAAATGGCTAATAATAATCACAATACATTAGACGACTATATATCTATTATAGCCTTAATTAATCAATACAAAGTACAATATCCTAAATATAAAAAAGATTTTGACTATTATATTGGTTTATTCAAAAAACAAGGAATATATGAAAAATATTTAAAAGACGAAGATAATATAACAAAGAAATATTATGAAAAGTATAAAACTAATATGATATTTGTAGAAAATAACATATTTGGTTTTATAGATAATTGTTCCTCTAAATTCATGTTCTATCTCTTATTATTGGGTCTAATTGGAAAACCGAAAACACCAAAGCAGCGCTATTTATTAGCAACTATTTTTGAAAGGAACTCACTCTGCTTTTATAAACAGATGATATATTATGGTAACTTATATTTAAATAACAGATTATATTTAGATCAAATTAAACTAGATATAAGATATAAGAAAGAAAAGAAAAAATTAATAACAATGCATAAAAGAAGATTCTATAATATGCTAGGAATTGGATATGAAAGATCCAAAAATTTCAACCAAGCATTAAAATATTATAAATTATCAAATAATAAAAAGGCAGTACTATATTTGTGTTTAAGATTTAAAGAATACAATGTCGGTGTAAATTATATATATAAACATATAGATAAACATGATTTTAATAACAACGAAATAAATAACATAATTAAAAAAATTGAATTAAAAAATGAAGAAATGATTTAAATAAAAAAACTATATTGCATGAATTAGCACATATTGAATTGAATCAGTTGAATCAGTTAGATAGAGATCTATTTGCATTTAAGATTGATAAATATGAGGATGATGCTGATACTTATACAAAAATGCTATTAAATAAATATATGGATAGTGATACTTTTTGTTATTTAGAAAAAAAATAAAATTTGAAGATATTGTAAAAAGTATGAACCATGGAATAATTAATATTTTTAATTATCATTCAATCAAATATTATGATATGTCAGTGATTGAAACAAACATTTCAATCATAGGTGCATTTTGGAATATATATAAGAATAATGGTGATGTTTTAAAATGTATTTTAAATTATGCAAATATGTTAAAAATTAATTCTACATTGAGTCAGGATGAATTAGATGAAATAAAAATAAACATTATTAATAATAAAATTTATATTGAAATGGAAATGATAAGAAAGCTAGATACAGAAAAATTACTTAGTGAATTGACAAAAATTATAATTGAAAGTTGTACAAATGAGTCATACTCATACTTTTCACAACTATCGGTTGAAATTATGACTATTGTAATAAATAGTATTAAATTAATAAAATAAAAAAGACCTCGTGCTGGAACACGAAGTCAAAATGTATAGAAAAATAAAATAGTCCCTGACAAGACAAATTGTTTTTCTATACTCTAATTCTAGCAAAAATAAGAAAAGTTGTAAAGATTGGAGTTGATAAAATGGCAATATATAAAGATTCTAAACTTACCAAAGATGGTAGAAGTTGGTACTTTAAAACATATAAAAAAGATATAGAAGGAAATAATAAGTGTTATAAATCTAAAAGGTATGCAACAAAAAAAGAGGCACAAGAAGAAGAATGTTTGTTTTTAATGAAACGTGATAACCCATTACATAAGAGTTTTAAACTAGTAGCAAAAGCCTACTTTGAAGAAATATATAAGATAAGAAAAGAATCTACTGTATATTCATACGAAAATGCATATAAAAAGAATATAGAGCCCTATTTTAAAGATTTTTACATTGATAATATAAATATTCAAAATATAAAGTTTTGGAGAGAA
>X19_European_Ground_Squirrel__coassemble_11_pt1 | contig 20567 bp, 19 predicted proteins | sample X19_European_Ground_Squirrel__metabat2_low_PE_003 | metagenome-assembled genome bin X19_European_Ground_Squirrel
AAAATATATTATGATAAATTAAATCCAGAAAAATTTACGATAGAAGAAAAAAGTAATAAAGGTCTATATTTAATTATTAGTGGTGTAATAATAATAGTTTTTTCATTTATTCTAATTGCATTTAAAAATAAAGGTTGAGTTAACCTTTATTTTTTATCCTAAAGCTAAATCCATCATCATCATAATTACAAAGCCGATTAATGTACAAAACGCCATAAAGTCTTTTCTTTTATTAGTTTGACTTTCTGGGATTAATTCTTCTACTACAACATAAATCATTGCACCTGCTGCAAATGCAAGCAAATATGGTAAAAGTGTTCTAACTTTTATAACTAGTATTGCTCCAATAAGTCCTGATAAGGGTTCAACAATACCACTTAGTTGTCCATAAAAAAATGCCCTTTTCCTAGATAATCCTTCTCGTCTTAAAGGAAGCGCAACTGACATTCCTTCTGGAAAGTTTTGAAGTCCAATTCCAAGTGCTAACATACACGCAGAAGATAAAGTTGCTCCATCTAATCCATATGCAAGTGAACCAAATGCAACTCCTATTGCAAGACCTTCGGGAATATTATGAATTGTAATAGATGAAACTAACATTAAACATCTTTTAAAACTAGAAGTATTACTTAAGTTTTTCTTTCTTTCCAATATATCAAATACTTTATCTCCCGTAAATAATAAGATTGCTCCAAAAATAACACCAATCGATGCAACCACCCATCCAGTTAAATTAAGCTTTTCTGCCATCTCAATTGATGGAGATAAAAGTGAAAAAAATGCTGCTGCTATCATAACTCCAGCTGCAAATCCAAGCATAGCATCCATTAATGTTTTATTTACCTTCTTAAATAAAAATACAACTGCTGCTCCAAGTGTAGTAATTAACCATGTAAATAATGTCGCAATTAAAGCCATTTCAGGATAACTTAAACTTTTAAACCAATTTAGCATAAATACCTCCAAGCCTAAATTATTTTATGAAATTATTTTGTTTATGTGTATGCTATTTGACAAAATAAAAAAAAAGTGGTATAATTTACGAGTTGTATTTAGGGGGATTATATGAAAAAGAAAAATGAAATTAAAATTTTTAGCAGTACTCTTGTTACTATGTTAGCTTTATCTCCATTTGCAATGTTAAATTTAGATACGAAAGAAACTGGTAAACCAATTAAAAAAGTACAACAAATGATAGATAAAGATACAAATTATATTCAAGATGAAGAAATACAAAAGTTATTAAAAGAAAAAGAAGGGTTAAAACAAAAAAATGATATTCTAAATAATTATTCAAAATGTGATACATTAGAAAAAATCTTTAAAAGACAAGCTGAACTTGAATCTTTAAATTTAACTGATGATGATAAATTATATAAAGATTGTCCATTATCTCCAGAAATACAAAGATTTATGTATGAACAATCTACACTAAATGGAATACCATTTGACTTTTTATTATCAGTAATTCATGTTGAATCTCGTGGTAATTTTAACTCAAGCGGCCAAATTGGCTATAATAGCCCTACGAGTCATGATTTAGGATTAACGCAACAAAATACGATTAGTTCTCTTCCTAATTTTATGAAAACTTATGATGTTAATTACGAAGATGGATATAATTTATTAAAGGATAATGATTATGCTAATGTATGTGCAGCACTATTAGTATGTAACGAAATAAACAATCAATTTGATGAATTTGATCCATATGAATATGCAGGATGTTATAATGGATGGTTAAAGTGGAGAAATTATAGTGTTTCTAGAGAATATGTATCTATGTTTAAAGAAGTGTATGGTAATGTATATAATAATTATCATACAGTTTATAAAGAAAATGATAATGTAAAAAAGAAAATCAAAAAATAGATTTTCTTTTTTTGTTTAAGGTCTTTTTTTTAGTTATGTATAATAATATTTATTAGGTGAAAATATGAAAAAGAAATTCGATATTTACCTTTTTATTGCAATTATTATTTTATCTATATTTGGACTTATGATGATTTATTCTGCATCATCAATTTGGGCTGGATATAAATTTGATGATAGTTTTTATTATATGAAAAGACAATTAATTTTTATAATTATTGGTATTTTTTTAATGTTATTTGTTCCTAAAGTAGATTATTCTATATACTATGAAAAGGCTAATTTAATTTTAGGAATATGCTTTATTTTATTAATACTTGTTTTAATTCCAGGAATTGGTAGTGTTAGAAATGGAAGTAGAAGTTGGTTTGGTATTGGATCTTTAGGTATTCAACCAAGTGAGGCAGCAAAACTTGCATTAATTATTTTTACAAGTAAGTATTTATCAAAAAGTAATAGATTTTTAAAAAGTTACAAAGAAGGGGTATTCCCAATTCTTGGAGTAGTTTTTTTGTTTTTTGGACTAATCATGTTACAACCAGATCTTGGTACTGGGATGATTCTAGTAGTATCAATTATTTCATTATTATTTATTGCAGGAGTTAATATGAAGTTTTTTATAGGTGGAGGAATATTAGGACTAATTGGCGTAATTATTTTAATTATTATTGCTCCATATAGAATGGATCGTATTACATCGTTTATAAATCCATGGAATGACCCACTTGGAACAGGATTTCAAATTATTCAATCATTATATGCAATAGGTCCTGGTGGACTTCTTGGAACAGGATTTTTAAATTCTATTCAAAAACAATTTTATTTACCAGAGCCACAAACAGACTTTATTTTTTCAATAGTTGCAGAAGAATTTGGAATATTAGGGGCAATATTTGTTGCAGGTATGTTTTTATTTATTATTTATAGGGGATTAAAAATTTCACTAAAAAGTAATGATTCTTTTGCAAAATACTTATCATTTGGAATGATTTTTCAGCTTGCATTCCAAACCGCTATGAATTTAATGGTTGTAATAGGTATGATTCCAGTAACAGGTGTAACACTTCCATTTCTTTCATACGGAGGAAGTAGTTTATTAATTACTATGGTATCCATGGGAATAATTTTAAATATATCAAGATATCAAAAATAACATTATAAGTTATACATTTATTTGATGTAATAAATACATATGGAGATTAGTATGCAAGAAGTAATATAAAAAGAAATTTAAATAGATTTCCTGAAAGTTTTTGTTTTCAATTAATAGGATAGAAATGTAAATCTTTAAGGTGTCAAAATGGCACCTTAAAAAGTAAACATTGGCAACATAAAAAATTTCAAATTAAATAAAAATAAGATATAATAAAATAAAGTTGTAACAAAGAGGTAAAAATATGGTAATAGGTAATGAAATAGAATATTATGACTATAATAAAAGAATTAGAAATTTAGATGTTGAATCTCAAGATGAACTTAAAAGTCAAAAATTTTTCCCTGTATTTATAAATGATGGAAAAGAGGAAATACTAAAACCATTATCAAAAACAAAACCACTAACAACACCATTTTTTTCTTATAGTGAAGTATTTTGGTCTAGAGTTATTAATAAATATTTCTATAACTCAGCACCTATATATCGTTTAGCAATATGTAAAAATTATAGTCTTAACGTACCAAAATATTATGATAAAGGAGTAGTAGTATCTTCAGTATTAAATAAAAATCAAAAATTAGTAAACTTACGGCAATATTTTAGAGAAAATAAAGATGATAAAGTTGATATTGATGGATATCGCAATTTTTGTATGCAATATTATGATTATACATCAATTTTTAATTCGAAAATAATAAAAGAAAACCAGGAATTAGGTCAAAATTTAGCAATGCAAGTTCTTATATCTATATTAATAGCTGATCAAAATTATCATTATGAAAATGTTAACTTTATATTTAAAAAAGATCAACTAGTGAATTTATCACCACCAATAGATCATGAGTTTTCCAGTATGTTTTTGTTTTTAGATGATGTAGAAAAAAATAATAGATTAATAGATTCATATTTAGAAAATTTTATACTACAATTCGATTTAAGTAATTTAATTGGTGAGGAATTAAATTCTAGAAGATATTATAAATATTTGTCACCAATTACTAAAAATTTAGATATAATTACTAAAAGATATCCTGAGGTTGTTTCCGATTTTCTTCAAAGATTAGAAATATTTATAACTGACTTTGAAAAAGAAAAATTAGAATTTGTTGATAGTATATATATGGAACCATTTAATACTGATAATTATAAAATAGGTATGTATTTATATAAAAAAAATGATGAGAAATCTGCTGAAAAATTAAAGCAAATTATACCTCAAAAAGAAATAGATTTAGGAAAAATAAGTAAACATGTAACAATGAATATACTAAAAGTAGCAATTTCTTTAAGGAATAACTTATATAGTAGATTGGATAAAAATAAAAAATTAGAAAAATAGAAATTTAATTGACGGGATTATAGGGGTAGTGATATAATAACTTTCAATATTTAGGGGGATTAATATGGAAGAAAATTATTATGGAATACTAATGCAAAAAATAGAGATTTATGAAAATATTGTTATTTATATTCCTAAAAGGATAATATCTGGTGAGTTATCAAAAGCAATAGGTGATGATAAATCACCAAAAGTTTTTGTAGAAAAAGGCTATGGAAAAGATTATATATTAATGAATGATATAAATTCTATCTTACCGCCAAATGATGAAGTAGTTGGCTTTGTAATATCCGAAGAAGAACTTTTAAAGCAAGCAGATGAAATAGGTTTGGAAAATGCAAAAATTGAATATTTTGATAAAAACTCCGAAACTGCAAAAATAGGATTTTATATACCTGAGCAATTTGAAGATAAATTAATATTTTTAGATTTAGACTTAGAAAGCTTAAAGGCAGAACTTAGTGATGCAAAGTGTGATAAAGAAGGAAATGTTAATATCTCTTACTATGATGTTGTAAGTAGTCTAATTAATTTAGATTCATTTAATGAAATTGTTAAACTAGATGAAACGAAATTTGTTAATGAAGAATCTGAAGAAAAAATAAAATTAAGTAAAAATAAAATTAATAGTGATATTGTTACTCCAAATGATATTACTAGAGAAATAATCTTAGAAGAACATTCAGAAGTAAAAAAACAAGAACAAGAAGAGACTTTCGATTCATTATTAAATAAATTAAAATTATTATCCCCTAAGGCTTTACTTAAATATAATGATGTAAATATAATGAAACAGAAAGCCTCATCTGTAAGAGATATATGTAATAGAATGAAAAAAGAAATAGAAAAACAATCAATAGATGGTAATGTAAAAAAAGCAATATTAAAATCCATTGATTCTACTGAATGTTACTATGATAGTAAAATATATAGTTTACAAGATATTGATTGTATTAAAGCTATAATAGTAAATTTTGGATTTGCATATGAAAACAATTTTGCCGTATTAGAATATTATAGTGGAATTTTAAAAAGTGAAACTCAAAAAGAAATAGTAAAAGATGAAAAGAGAAAAAGTAAGAAACCATTTTCAATAAAAAAAGTAAAGGAAATATGTGATAGGACAGTTATCGGTCAAGAGGAAGCTAAAGAAACTGTTATTTCAGCTGTATATATGAATAAATTAAATGGGAATCCTCTAAATAAAAATACCGTATTATTGGTTGGACCTACAGGTTCAGGTAAAACTTTAATTGCAGAAACAGTAGCAAAATCTATCGACATTCCTTCTGTTTCTATTGATACAACACAACTTACTATTTCTGGATATAAGGGGGCCGATATAGAAAATTATTTAGCAACTCTAATAACAAGGGCCGGTGGAGATGTTGAAAAAGCAAAACAAGGAATTGTTATACTTGATGAATTTGATAAAAAGGGTTCAGAAAATAACTCTGATGTTTCTGGAAAAGGGGTTTTAAATTCACTATTACCATTCATTCAAGGAACATTATATAAAGTTAATATGGGAAAAGGTTATACTGAACGAACAATTGATTTTGATACTCATAACTTAACGGTATTGGTAGCAGGAAGTTGCACTGATGCAATTAAAGCAGTATTAAAAGAAAAAAATAAAAGAATCGGTTTTCAAACCTCAAGTAATGAAGAAAATATCAACTCTAATTATTGTGAATTAACAAAGGAAGATATAGAAAAATATTGTAATATCCCTGAAGAATTTATGGGAAGAATTACTAACATGGTTCAATTAAAACCGCATACAAAAGAAAGTGTAAAACAAATACTACTAGAATCTGATATTAGTCCATTACTTTCAGAAAAAGAAAAGTTAGAATTAGACGATATTGAACTATTCTGGAATGACGGATATATTGAAAGGTTAACTGAAAAGACATTAGAAAATACTCACGGTGTACGAGAATTAAAAAATTTAATTGAAACTTCTATTATGCCAGCAAGATGGAAGGCATTACATGAGGAAGATTTATTTAATAAGATTATCTTAAATGAAAAATCAGTCGATGATCCTTATGAAACCGTATTAGTATATAATGATGGTAATTTTACTACAGTAAGACAATTAAATGAAAAACAAGATTTAGAAAAAAGTAAAATAAAAGGTAAAGTAAATGATAAAAAATAGGTACTTAGGTATCTATTTTTATTAAATAATTTTTGGTATAATAAGATAGAGGTGGAAACTATGAAAAAAATAGTTATTATCGGAGGAGGAGCATCAGGACTTGTTACAGCAATAAAATCTAAAAATAATAATAATGAAGTTATTATTTTAGAAAAAAATGAATCTTGTGGTAAAAAGATTTTAGCAACAGGTAATGGCAGATGTAATTATTATAATGAAAATCAAAATATAAATAATTATTATTCAACAAATAAAATTTATTTAAAAGAAATAATTACCGAAGATAATTTAAATAAAGTAAATAAACTATTTAATGAACTTGGTATTATTCCTAAGATCAAAAATGGTTACTTTTATCCACTTTCTAATCAAGCAAGTAGTATGAGAAATGTTTTAGTTAATAAAGTTTTACAATTAGGAGTAAAAATAATAACTAATTTCAATGTAGAAAAAATCGAAAAAGAAAACGATAAATTTATTATTTATTCAGAAAATAATAAAATAGATGCAGAAAAGATCGTTATAGCAACAGGTTCATATGCATCCGTTAAAAATATAGATGAAGTAACTAGTTATAAACTATTAAAGAAATTTAATCATAAAATAGAAAAGGTATTACCAACACTAGTTCAACTAATAGGAAGCGGAAACTATTTCAAAGAATGGAATGGAGTAAGAAGTGATGTTAATTTAAAACTATTTGAAAATGATTTTTTATTAAAAGAAGAAACAGGAGAAATTCAATTAACAGATTATGGTATTAGTGGTATTTGTACTTTTAATATCAGTGGTTATGTTTCTAGAGGACTTTATAAGAATAAAAAAGAAATTGTACAAATAGATTTTTTACCAACTTTAGGAAGCAAAAAAGTAGAGTTACTTAAATACTTAGAAGAAAGAAGTAAATTATTAGGAAATTTAAATTTAATTGATTTTTTTGAAGGAATAATAAATATTAAACTTCTAAAGACTATTTTAAAAGTATCTAAATTAGATAGTAATAAAACTTACTTTAAGTTAACAAAAGATGAAAAAGAATTATTAGTATCTAATCTAAAAGAATTTAAATTAAAGATTATTGGAACTAATGATTTTTCTAAAGCTCAAACATGTACTGGTGGAGTTAGTTTAGATGAAATTAATTTAAAGACTATGGAATCAAAACTGGTAAAAAATCTATATATAGTAGGGGAATTAATTGATATAGATGGAGTATGTGGAGGCTATAATCTAACATTAGCTTGGTTAAGTGGTATTTTAGCAGGAAGTGATATAAGTGATAAGAGTTAGACAAATAAAAATAGAAGTAGATAAAGATGATTTAGATCTATTAAAACAAAAAGTTATTTCTAAACTAAGAATTAATAAAACTGATATAATTAGTTTCAAAATAAATAAAAAATCAATTGACGCTAGAAGAAAAGATTTTATTTATTATGTTTATGAAGTTGATTTAGAACTAGTAAATGAAGATAAAGTATTATTAAGAAATAAGTCTAATGATATTATAAAAATAGAAAAAGAAGAATATAAAATTAATGTTACTGGTACTAAAAAACTAAATAGTAGAATTATTATTGTTGGAAGTGGTCCAGCAGGACTTTTTAGTGCTTATATTTTAGCTAATTTAGGCTATAAACCATTAATTATTGAACGTGGTGAAAAAATAGAAGATAGAGTTAAAACAGTAGAAAAACTATTTAATGAAGGTATTTTAAATAAGAATTCAAATGTTCAATTTGGAGAAGGGGGAGCAGGAACATTTTCAGATGGAAAGTTAAATACTTTAGTTAAGGATAAATTTAATAGATGTAAAAAAGTATATGAAATATTTGTAGAAAATGGTGCTCCTGAAGAAATTTTATATTTAAATAAATCTCATATTGGAACAGATTTATTAAGAAATGTAATTATAAATATGCGTAATAAAATAATATCTAAGGGTGGAGAATTTAGATATAATACAACCCTAACTAATTTAATAATTAAGAATAAACAACTAGAAAAAATTGAGGTAAATCATAATGAATTAATTGATTGTGAAATATTAATTTTAGCAATTGGTCATAGTGCAAGGGATACATTTAAAATGTTACATGAAAATAATTTAATAATGAATCCTAAACCATTTGCAGTTGGAGTTAGAATTCTTCATCCTCAAGAAATGATAAATAATAATCAATATGGGACTAAGTATAAACTTCCTCCTGCAGATTATAAATTAACATATAATACAAAAGAAAAACGTGGAGTATATTCATTTTGTATGTGTCCAGGAGGTTATGTTGTTAATGCTTCTAGTGAAGAAGGTTTTTTAGCAATTAATGGGATGAGTAATCATAAAAGAGATAGCGTTACAAGTAATAGTGCAATAGTTGTTACTGTTAATCCTAATGATTATGGAACTTCTATTTTAGATGGAATTAATTTTCAAAGAAAGTTAGAAAAAAAAGCTTATAAATTAGGTAATGGTAAAATACCAGTACAACTTTATAATGATTATAAAAGTAATAAGATTTCAACAAGATTTGGTGAAGTAAAACCTATTTTTAAAGGGGATTATACTTTTGCAAATATCAATGAAATATTTCCAGACTATATTAATAAATCTTTAAAAGAAGCAATTGACTATTATGATACTAAGATAAAGGGTTTTGCAAGAAGTGATGCAATAATCGCAGGAGTAGAATCACGTACTTCTTCTCCAATTAGAATTGAACGTGATGAAAACTTTAATTCAAATATCACAGGCATCTATCCAATAGGTGAAGGTGCAGGCTATGCTGGTGGAATTACAACTTCAGCAATTGATGGATTAAAAGTGTGTGAGAAAATAACTGAAAAATATTTTTGTTGACAAATATTAAAGTATATGTTAAAATACCAATACAAGTGAGGAGATATAAGCAGATATTTGTGAGCTATCTCGGGGTAAAACTTACACGTAAAAGTACGGAGTCACTTATGTAGAATAAGTTGATTCTGTACTTTTTGCTTTCTACAGAATTAACAGAAGGGAGGAAAATATATGGAACAAAAACTATTGGAAGATTTGAGGCTGTAACATTTGATGGTGATGTATTTAAGTTTAAATTAAATGAAGATAACACACTAAGTTGTGATTCATTTGATTTAGTTAGACCTATTAAGAAAATTTTATTAAAACCTAATATGGAACTTAGATTTGAAAATGGTCAATATTTAACATCAGATTCATATGCTAGAGCAACCAAAAGTAAAAGATTCTTAATAAAAGAATATAGAATTAGCGAGAATTTACTTGATTACATGGTAGATGAAAAAATTGCAAAATATAGTACCGATTGTGCTGGACTTTATGATTTTAAAGTAGAAAAAGCATATGATCAAAAATATCAAACTAGAGCATTCAAACATATAAAAGATAAATCAAAACAAATGCTAAAAGCAAAACAAGGAGTATTTAGATAGTGAGTATGTATAAGCCTTTTGCGAGCTACATAGGGATATAGTCTTACACGTGTAAAGCACGGAGTCACTAATTGTCAATTAGTAACTTTGTGCTTTTTTTTTAATATTTAGGTAGTATATAATAAAGTAAATAGTAATTTTATTTATAATAAAGGAGTGTGATAATATGGCAGTTATTGAAGTTAAAAACTTATCAAAACAATTTAAAGTCAAATTAAAGGAAAAAGGGCTAAAAGGAAGTTTAAAATCAATAATAAAACCTAAATATAAAACAATTAAAGCAGTTAAGAATATCAATTTTGAAGTAGAAAAAGGTGAAATGATTGCTTTTATTGGACCTAATGGAGCTGGTAAAAGTACAACAATAAAGATGATGACAAGTATATTATATCCTGATAAAGGTTCAATTAAAGTTTTAGGTATAGATCCAACCAAAGATAGAAAAAAACTATCATACGAAATTGGAACTGTATTTGGTCAAAAAGAACAGTTATGGACACATTTAACACCATATGATAATTTTAAGTTTTTTGGAGCAATTTATGATATACCTGAATCAGTAGTAGAAAAGAAAATCGAAGAATTAAGAGTATTATTTGAACTAGATGATTTTATTAATACTCCTGTAAGAAATTTATCATTAGGTCAAAGAATCAGATGTGAAATAGTTGCATCTTTAATTCATGAACCTAAAGTATTATTTTTAGATGAACCTACTATTGGACTTGATCCTGTTGTAAAAGAAAATATTAGATCATTAATTAAAAGAATGAATAAGGAATATAAAACTACAATTTTCTTAACTAGCCATGATGTTGGTGATATAGAAAAATTATGTAAAAGAGTTATCATTATTAATGATGGACAAATTGTTCTTGATGATACAATGGAAAATTTAAAATATCACTACTTAAATAAAAAAATAGTTGAAGCAAAAATGAAAGAAAAAATTAATTTAGATGATGAAAATGGCATTACTATATTAAAAGATAAAGGATATAATTTAAAAATTGAAGTTGATACTACTAAAAGAAGTGTTGCTGATGCTTTAAAATTACTTAATCCTGACAATATAATTGATATAAATATTTCAAATATTCCACTAGAAGATATTATTAGTAATATCTATAAAAATAAGGACTAATGTTATGAAAAAATATTTATTTATTATTAAAACTCAGATTATGAGTAATTTACAGTATGTTTTTAATATAGTATTTGGATTTTTGGGATATTTTATAATGCTTTTCATTTTATTTAATTTATGGCAATATTTATATAGCGATCCTAATGAATTAATTAATGGATATAATATGAGCCAAATGACATGGTATGTAATAATTACAGAGATTTTATGGATGACCCTTGGTGGAAGAAAATTATGTCATAAAATAAGTAATGATGTTCGTAGTGGAAATATTACATATAACATTAATAAACCATATAGCTATATAGGTTATTGTTTATCAACACACTTAGGAGATATTACAATCAAAGGTTTAATATATTCATTTTTAGGTATGTTAACAGGATTCATCTTTTTAGGTAGTTTTCCAAGTTTAAATATTTTTAGTGTTTTATTTATTATTATTACATCAATACTTGCAACAATAATAAGTACATTATTAATAATTTTTATAGGGTTAATTTCTTTCTTTATTGAAGATGCTGGTCCATTTTATTGGGTATATAGTAAAATTATATTAGTATTAGGTACTATCTTTCCTATTGAATACTTTCCTAGTGTAGTTCAAAAAATATTAAATTATAGTCCTGTTTATGTTGTAAGTTATGGACCTGCAAAATTATTTGTTGATTTTTCATGGGATAAAGCAATAAGTATATTTATTGCACAAATAATTTATATAATTATAAGTTATAGTATTTGTTATCTAATATATAGTAAAGGAGTGAAAAGAATAAATGTTAACGGAGGTTAAGAATCAGTGGAAAGTAACTAGACTTTCAATAAAATATGCTCTTATGAGGGAATTATTAAATAAAGCAACATTTATATCAAATATATTTTTTATGGTATTAAATAATTCCTGTATGATAGTTCAATGGATTGTACTATTTTCTATTAAAGATAATATGGGTGGATATACTTTTAAACAAGTATTACTACTTTGGGGAATGGCTGTAGGCGTTTATGGTGTATCTCGTTTCTTCTTTAAAAAGGCGTTCATTTTATCTGATACAATTAATAGTGGAAAATTAGATGCATATATTGTTCAACCTAAGAATATATTGCTTTCTACAATAACTTCTGATATTGAAGTTTCTGCATTAGGTGATATGTTATTTTCAATCATTGTTTATTTTATATATGGATTTAATATTATAAATTTTATTCTTTATATCTTCTTCTGTATTACAGGAGGTTTAATACTAACTTCTATTTCAGTAATATTAAATAGTTTAAGTTTTTGGTTCAATAATTCAGATATGGTTGCAGATGTAGGAAATAGTTTAATGGTAAATTTTGCAACATATCCTGATGGTATTTTTAAAGGTATAACAAAATGGTTACTATTTACTTTAATACCTGTTGGTATCGCAAACTATTTGCCTATTAAGATAATTACTGAATTTAATTTATATTTATTTATTATAAATATTTCAGTTTGCCTACTGTTAATTATATTTGCATATATTATTTTTTATCAAGGATTAAAAAGATATTCATCAAGTAATTTGATGAGTGCTAGAATATAGTAAGAAATAGTATGAAATAGTATGAAAAAAGTATAGATATTTCCAAAATCTATGTTATAATAAATTACTAACAGGAGGTTTACATTATGGAAAATTATGAAAAAGTAGATAACGAATTATATGGTGCATTATATGGAATTCCAAGAAAAGGTAATGCAGAAGAAATTTGGAATAATATCAAGGAAAACAAAGAATTATTAAGTTGGGCTATTAAACCTAGAAAAGATAAATTTGGACAAAAAGATATTGTAAATGGTTTAGCAATTTGTGACACAATATTATGTGACTACGAAGATATTGATAAAGATATCTATCAAGAACTAGTTAATTTAATATACTCTAATGAACAAATAGCTAGATTAGTTATAGATGGCGCATCTAATGGTGGTTATTCATTTTTATTAATGAGTTTGTGGAATCATAACTTAAAATTAACTGAAGAACAAAAAGCTTTTGCAGTTAATGAGGCAATGAATAAAATAGGAACAACTCGTTGGCAACAAGATAAGAAAAATTTTTCTAATAAGTTAGATGAGATGGGAATAAGTGATGATGATATGACCATTTTGGATATTGACGGGTGTAAAAATCCAATTGGTCGAAAATCAGGTTCAGAGTATATGAATTATATGTTTGCTAGTTTAAGCGATACACAAGCACATGGTACAGGTGAATTTGATATTAGATATTGTATTTTAAGAAATCCAAATTGGACTTTAGAGGAAAAACAAAAATTAATATTTGATTTTTATGAAGATGATGAAACTTATGATGAAACATTAGAACAATGGGAATGGGAAGTTGTTAATGATAACGAAAATTACAAAGGAGAACCATTACCTCCATTTGATAGATATGATTTATTTAATGAGTGGTCTTATGGGATGTTGTTTAAATTTTATGGGAACAAAGAGACTACAGATAGAATTTGGGAAGAAATGGAATTTTGTAGACAAATGCATCAATTAAGACCACAACAATGGGAAGTAGAATTTGCACCTAAAAATAAAGAATTAGTAAAAACTACTAATAAAGAGAATAAATCTTAAAGTAGAAAATTATATAAAATAGTATAAATATATAATTAGTAAAGTATCTTTTGATACTTTTTCTTTTGTAAAATAAATTTGTATGATAAAATTAAATTAGAGGTGATAAGATGAAAATATTTGTAACAGGTTGTTGTGGTTACATTGGAAGTCATACTTGTGTTGAATTATTAAATAAAGATTATGAAGTAGTAGGCCTTGATGATTTTAGTAATAGTAAGAAAGATGTATTAGATAAGGTAAATAAATTAACAGGTAAAAAAATTAAATTTTATGAAGGAAACATGATTGATGAAGAAATTTTAACAAAAATATTTAACGAAAATGAAATAGATTGTGTTATTGATTTTGCTGCATATAAAGCAGTAGGAGAGTCGGTTTTAAAACCAGTAGAGTATTATACAAATAATGTAGCAACAGTACTTAATTTATTAAAAGTAATGAAAAAATTTAATTGTAAAAAATTAGTTTTTTCTAGTAGTGCTACAGTTTATGGTGATCCAGAAGTTATTCCAATTACAGAAGAATGTAAAACAGGAGGAACTACAAATCCATATGGAACTAGTAAACTTTTTGTAGAACAAATTCTAAAAGATTTATATCAATCAGATAATACTTGGGATATATGTATTTTAAGATACTTTAATCCAATTGGTGCCCATGAATCAGGTTTAATTGGAGAAGAACCTAATGGTATTCCAGCTAACTTAATGCCATATATTTCTAAAGTTGCTGCTGGAAAACTAGAATGCTTATCAGTTTTTGGAAATGATTATGATACAAAAGATGGAACTGGTGTTAGAGATTATATTCATGTTGTTGATTTAGCTAAAGGTCATATTAAAGCAGTAGAAAAACTTTCAAAAGAACAAAAGGGATTATATATTTATAATTTAGGTACTGGAATTGGTTATAGTGTATTAGATATGATTCAAGCCTTTGAAAAAGCAAATGGAATTAAAATTAATTATAAAATAGTAGATCGTCGTCCAGGAGATATCGCAATTTGTTACAGTGACCCTAAAAAATCAAAAGAGGAATTAGGATTTGTTTGTGAAAAAACTTTAGAAGACATGGTAAGAGATGCTTGGAATTATGAAAATTTAAATAAATAAAAAAATTAAGTAAAAAAAATATTTATTTTAATAAATGATATACTAATTAAAGAAAGGTGTGCATAATAATGGAATTTAAAGAAATAACTGAAAAAGAATTTGATAAATTTTCTAATAAACATTCACAAACTAGTTTTAGTCAAACTAGTGCTTGGGCAGATGTAAAGAAAATAAATGGTTGGAAAAGCCACTTTTTAGGATTGTATGATGATAAGAAACTAGTAGGTGCAACTTTATTACTTTCAAAACAATTACCATTTATAAAGAAAAATATGTGTTATGCTAACCGTGGCTTTTTAATAGATTATAAAAATTATGATTTACTAAAAGAATTTACAATAGGTATAAAAGAATATGCTAAAAAGATCAATGCAATTTTTGTAAAAATTGATCCATATATTAGTTATCAGGAAAGAGATATAGATGGTAAAATTGTTGAAAATGGAAAAAATAATAAAGAAGGTTTTTCTAATTTGACAAAACTAGGTTATCGTCACTTTGGATTTAACACAATGCAAGATACATTGCAACCACGTTGGATATTTATTACAGAAACTAAAAATAAAACAGTAGAAGAAGTAATGAGTAAAATGGATTCTAAAACTAGACAAATCATTAGAAAGAACGAAAGACTTTGTATTGATACTAGAGAAATATCTTATGATGAATTAGAAATATTTAAAGATATTATGCAACATACCGGGGATAGAAGAAATTTTATTGATAGACCATTGTCATATTATCAAAATATGTATAAAAACTTACAACCTAAGGGAATTTTAAAAATTTTAATTGCGGAACTTCATACTAAAAAATTAATAAAAAATTTAGAAGAAGAAATTAGTATTTATCAAAAAGATTATGATGATAGAAAATATAAACATGATAATGGAATTAATAAAATGAATGAGAATAAGTATTTAAAAAAACAAAAAGAGGTTGAAAAAAATATTGAAAGAGTTTCTAAAAAATTAGATGAAATAAAATCTTTACAAAAAGAAAATGGTGATACTATTGTTTTAGGTGGAATATTATTCTTAATTCATGGAAATGAAGTATTATCATTAGTTGGTGGATCCTATGAAAAATTCATGGAATTTCAGTCTGCTTACACTGTCCACTGGGCAGGATGTAAATACGCTATAGAAAACAATTATGATAGATACAATTTCTATGGAATAACAGGAAACTTTGATGAAAAAAATCCACTATATGGTTTGTATTTATTTAAACGTGGTTTTGGTGGTAAAGTAGTAGAATTAATTGGTGAATTTGATTTAGTTATTTCTAAGTTTTGGTACTTTACATATAATTTTTCTTTTAAAATTTATCATGGATTAAAAAATATAAAATCAAAATTATAGTTGACGAAATATTTTAAAATAATTATTATAAATAAGAGGTGTTTTTATGTTATATCAATTAAAACTTAGAAAAAAAGAAATAGTAATAATTATATTTATACTTACTTTTGCCTTAGTTGCTACTTATAAAGTATATTATAAATTCGAAAGTACAAGAAATGTAATGTACAATACTCCAACTATTGATACCACATTTCATGAAAAAACAGGAAATAAAGTAAATATAACAAAATTAACTCCAGTAACTGATGCTATTGGACTTTCATCACATGCATATACCTTTACAATAAATAATAATACAAATAAAAATTTAAAGTATTCAATAACAATAGAGGATAATGATGAAAAAGTATTAGAAGATGATTGCTTGGAATATCAAATTCCACATAATCTAATTAAGTTTTCTATTCATAAAGAAGGGGAAAAAAATAATATATATTCTTTAAATGATTTAGTAAATGGTCAAGTTTTAACTAGAATAATAAAAGCTAATCAAGAAGAAAAATATATTATGAGATTTTGGGTATCAGGTGATTCACTACAAACAGGAGCAGAACTTCACTATCATGGTCTAATTAAGGTAAATGATTTGGGAACACAAGTAGCTATATCTAAATAAATATTATTATAAATTAGTTTTCTTTTGTAAAGTAGAGAAAACTAATTTTTCTTTTTATTTACAAATAGTCTAAATTTAGATATAATCAAATTAAGTTGGGATAGGTGTGAGGAATATGAAAAAAGAAAATCAAAAAAAAGAAGATAAATTAGGACTAGTAGTTTTTATTTTCAGTACTATTATTTGTTTAATTGCAGTAAGTTATGCTGCTTGGACTCAAATATTTCAAGGAAAAAAGGAAAACAAACTTGATACGGCAACATTAATTTTAACTTTAGATGAATCAGAAAGTAATGCAATTTCATTAACAAATGCAATCCCTGTAACTGATGATAAAGGTCTAACATATGATCCATATGAATTTAAGATTAAAAATTCTGGAACAACTGCAGCTAATTATCGTATCTTATTAGTTAATGATACTGCAACATATGATAGTGATGGATGTGAAAATAATAAACTTGAGTGGTCTAATATAAAATACTCATTTACTAAAAATAGTGAAGTATCAACTACAGGAATATTAGGTGATACTTCTGGAGTTTTAAATATAGGTACAATAGAAGCAAATGATACTGATTCATATAGTTTAAAATTATGGATTAAAAGTTCAGCAACAAATGAAATTATGAATAACCATTTTCATGGCGTAATTAAAGTAGAAGCTATTCAAAGTGATCAAGTTCTAACAGATTAAAGACTTTGATTTAAGTCTTCTTTTTTTCATATAAAAATCATAAAATAATAGTATAATGTTTAAGGACGTGATTAAATGAAAGTTGTTGTTTGTGCCGGTGGAACAGGTGGACATATTTATCCTGCATTGGCAATAATCAATAAAATTAAAGAAAAAGAACCATTAAGTGAAATTTTATATATAGGTACAACAGATCGTATGGAAAAAGATTTAATTCCTAAACTTGGTATTAAATATGTTGGTTTAGAAATGGAAGGAATAAACAGAAAAAATCCTTTAAAAAATATTAGTGTATTTATTAAATATCAAAAAGCAATTAAAAAGGCTAAAAAAGTAATTAAGGAGTTTGATCCACATATTGTAATAGGTGCTGGTGGATATATTACTGCTCCAGTTTTAATTGCTGCACATAAACTAAAATGTAAAATATTAATTCATGAACAAAACTCTATTCCTGGAGTATCAAATAAATTAGTTTCAAAATATGCAAATAGAATTTGTGTATCACTTCCTAAATCAGTAGAATTTTTTCCAAAAGAAAAAGTTGTCTATACAGGGAATCCAAGAAGTGAAGAAATGTTTCATATTCCAAAAATAGATAAGAAAGAGTTTGGATTAAAAGAAGATAAAAAATTAGTAATTATAGTAATGGGTTCACTTGGATCTACTACAATGACAGAAAAAATTAAAAAATTAATACCATCTTTTAATAAAAAAGATTATCAAGTAATAATAGTAAGTGGTAAAAAATATTATGATTCATATAAAGATATTAGTATGCCTAAAAATGTTGCAGTTGTTCCATTTCTAGATAACTTTAATAGTTTGTTAAAAGTAACCGATTTAATTATTTCGAGAGCAGGAGCATCAACTATTGCAGAAATAACAGCTATAGGCCTTCCATCTATACTTGTTCCATCTCCATACGTAACTAATAATCATCAATATAAAAATGCAAAAGAATTAGAAGATGTAGGTGCAGCAAAATTAATAACAGAAGAAGATTTTTCATACTTAACAGTCATAAAAGAAATAGATAATATTTTAGAAAATAAAATTTTATATAATAGTATGAAAGAAAAATCATCAATGTTAGGAGTAAAAGACTCAGCTACTAAAATATATCAAGAAATAAAAAAAGTAATTAAGGATGATACAAAATGAAAGAATGGCTAAATAATTTAAAAAAACTTAATATTGGTAAAATTGAAGTTGATGTTTCCTTAAAAAAATATACAACATATAAAGTAGGAGGTATTGCTACTTGTGTTGTATATCCAAAAAATATCGATTGTTTAATTAAATTGATGAATTTTATAAAGCATTACAAAATAAAATATAAGATGTTAGGTAATGGTTCTAACTTAATATTTAGTGAAAAAGTATATGATGGTATTTTAATTAAACTTGATGAATTTAATAATATTGATATTTTTGAAAATAAAATAAGAGTAGGTGCAGGCTATTCACTTATGAAGTTATCACGTGTTGCCATGAAAAATTCTTTAACAGGGCTTGAATTTGCTGCAGGAATACCTGGTACTGTTGGTGGAGCAGTTTTTATGAATGCAGGTGCATATAAAAGTGATATGGGTTATATCGTTCAATCAGTTAAAGTACTTACACCAGACCTTAAAATAGTTGAATTTGAGAATAAAGAATTAAACTTTCATTATAGAACTTCTTTTCTTAAAACTCATCCAAATTATATTTGTTTAGAAGCAATTATTCGTTTAGAAAAAGGAAATAAAGATTCTATAGATGAAGTTATGAAAAGTCGTTTAAAAAGAAGACTTGAATCACAACCTTTAAATTATCCAAGTGCAGGTAGTGTATTTAGAAATCCTACAGATATGTTTGCAGGTGAATTAATTGAAAAAGCAGGACTTAAAGGAAAAAAACAAGGTGGGGCAATGATTAGTGATAAGCATGCTAACTTTATTATAAATGTTGGAAATGCAACAGGGGAAGATGTTAGAAACTTAATTTTATACACTCAAGAAAAAATAAAAGAAAAGTATAATGTAGATTTAAAATTAGAACAAGAATTTGTTAATTGGGAGTAGAGATTATGGCAAAAAAACTAGTAAAGAAAAGAAAACTTAGAGTATTTAGACTTCTACTAGTACTTTTAATACTAGGATTTTTTGCGTTAAGTATTTATTTTGTTATCAATGATAAAATAAAAAATATTATTATTGATGATACTAAGTATTTAAATGATGATTATATTATAGATCTAGCAGGTATCAAAAATTATCCTAGTTATTGGTTAACATCCACTAAAAAAATAGAAAAACAATTAGAAAATAATATATATATAAAAAATGCAGAAGTAAAAAGAAAATTCTATAATGTATTAGTAATAAAAATAGAAGAAAATCAACCTTTATTTATGTATGAAGGAGATAAAAATATAGTTTTTGAGAACAAAGAAAAAGTTCAATTAGAAGAAGAAATAGATTTATTTAGAATACCAAGACTTATGAATTATGTTCCAGATAATAAATATGATTCTTTAATCAAGGGTATAAAGAAAATAGATAAAGATATATTAGGAAAAGTATCAGAAATGACATACACACCAAATGAATATGATAAAGATAGATTTTTATTATATATGGATGATGGTAATAGTGTTTATTTAACTCTTACAAAATTCAAAATGTTAAATTATTATAATAAAGTATTAACACAATTAGAGGGTAAAAAGGGCATTTTATATTTAGATAATGGAAACCACTTTCAAGTTAGAGAATAATTAAATAATGCAGGTTACACGTATGTGTAATTTTTTTAAAATCAAGAATAATAACAGTTCATGAAACAGTATTATTAGGATATACATAGAACTTCTATGTCATTTTTAAACGGTGCTTATGGAACTTGCGCAGTCGTAGAAGTATCAAAATAAAACTATGTTTTTTTGCTATAATAATAAATTTAAGGGCAGGTAAATTCTTCAGGTTAGTGTAAAGAGTTTTGGGGGAGAAAGTTAAGAAAGTTGAATTTATAATAAAT
>X19_European_Ground_Squirrel__coassemble_19_pt1 | contig 17903 bp, 17 predicted proteins | sample X19_European_Ground_Squirrel__metabat2_low_PE_003 | metagenome-assembled genome bin X19_European_Ground_Squirrel
CTTCTTGTTTGAACTTTTAAATTTTCTAATTCAGATAATTTTTCTTCTTTTATTGCTCTCATATTATCTTTTCCTATTTCTTGATTTATCAAAAACAGTAACTTTATCATTACCTTCAAACATCTTTTTTAATTCAGATACTGCCAAATCATTTTCTTTGTTTTTTTGATAATCATCATTAGAAAAAACAGTTGCAGTCTCGGCCAATCTTTGCCCCCTATAAGGATCAAATGCAATTACATCATCATAATCCTTGTGCATTTCTTTTATGAAATCGACTTCATTTTTTTTACTCTTCCACTCTTCTTCATCTCTATCATATGTAACAAGAATATTAGGATTAAGTCTTAAATTATCAAGAAACTCTATAAGTTCTACTCTTGACATAACTAAACCGGTTTGTTCACCTTCTAACTTTATCGATCCTTCATTAAAATTACTATCCATATCATCACTCCGTAATTACATTTTAACATAAATATTAAAAAAATAGTAGTTTCCTACTATTAAATTTAAATATTATAATTAATGGCAATTAATATAGTAAACTTTGAGTCTTAGGTCAAGTAGGATTTCCCTGATTCTTACAAATCCGTTACCAGAAATGTGGTTCCCCTTTAAAAGAATCAATATGTTGTTACCAATACATATGACTTGATTACCACTTAGTACCCACTGCAATCCTATATCAATAGCACTCTAGGAGATTTCCTCACCAAGCTTTATTATTAATTCTTTTTTGCAACGATAATTTCAAAACGCAATACTTATATAAGTTGGCCAACCATATAAGCAAGATCATTTATCCCGATACCATCACTCAAGACAAGCTACGCTACACATAACTTTCGCCACATTGTAGGTTCCATCCTAAATCGTAATAAGTCCATCAGTTTACACGTTTAGGCTTATTACAAGTTTAGGTCTCCATGAATACTGGGTCGTTTGTCGTATGCCATTACGAGCGCCCAATACTCTAACCCCTCAGCATCCACCCCAAACTGGGCGTAAGAAGCAAACACCAAAGGTTTCACAGATATGCTCTTTAACGGTTGTTTAATCCCGTCCTCATAATAAAGTGATTGACTAGAATAATGTGCCATCAATCATGAGTAGATTATACTACATTTTTAAGAAAATGTCAAGTTTACATTGAATTTTCTAAGTATATTATATGCAGAACCTGAAAAAAAAGAACTATTGTGAACTGAACCCCGTTTCTTGGACATAGAAACGGGGTTCATATCATTAGTTAGTTCTTATTAAATCAACATACCAATTAATTTTACCAGACCAAGTTGGGCTTGCTGCATATTTTGGTGCGATAGATTCAACCGTTGTTCTACCTTTAGAAAAATAATTATAGTATAAGTTTTCAATATGTCCTACAATTCCATCATCTATTGTAGCATAATATTTATAACTACCATTACCACATGTTGGTCCACCTTTTTGACCACCAACATTATTACAATGTCTTACTAAACTACTACAATTACTACGACAACCAGTTTCATGAAGTATAATTGCTGTTACAATATAAGGGTCAATTCCTAATTCAATACACTTACTAGCAATTAAATGTCCTTTTCCACTAAGATAACCATTTCCTAAATTTCTATCTATTTTAGTAGCTAATTCTTCTAAAGTCATTCCTTCATAAACTTCAACACGTGGAGGAATATAAATTGATTGTGGAGTTTGTTCCATAGATAACTCAACAACCTTATTGTTATTATTATCTTTTCCTGTTTCTAAATCTACTACCTCTAAATTATTTTCACGTTTAGTAGCAGACATATTTATAATATTTACAATATCCATCATATTATTAGTATTAGTATTTTTAGTTTTATTAAATGAAATGTCATTCTTTACAACTACTGCAATACTAATCATTAATACACCTAGTATTAATAGCGTTGTACTAACAACTCTTGATTTCATATAATAATTTCACCTCAGTTACACTTACTACATAAGTGTGCTTATATTATACCATTTTTTATTAAAATAGTCAATTTTACACATCTATAATAAAAATATACATATAAAAATATATGCATATACTTTATCTTTTATAATAAAATAAATATATAAAACCTACTATAACAAATACCATAACAATAATTGTTAAAATAATAATTAAATAGTTACTTATACCTTTTTCATCAATTGTTTTTTTATCTAATATATCTACTAATAAATCATTTCTTGTAACTATATCTTTAAACTGATTAGCAAGTTCAACACTAATTCCCATTATTATTAAACCATCATTAGATTTAGTTCTAGCAATAAAGTTTGCTTTATCTTCATCCAATACTTCAATAGTTGAATTGAAAATTTCATTTTCTTTATTATAATCCTCTACCATAGGAATAAGAAATGTACTAGTAAAATTAGAACTATAATTAAATTTTTTACTACTTTTAATTTCCTGAGTACCAGTCATTTCTCTTAAAGTAACCGTATGATTACAGATACCATTATCCACTATATATGTAGAAATAATAGAGTTTTCTAATGTTGTTAGTTTATAAAATTCACTTAATTTAGTTCTATATTCATTATAATCTATTGATATAGCCTCAACTTTACCATGTTCATCTATTGCGATTGCTTCTATTTGGGTTTCATCATTAGTACTATTTTTAGTATTTACATCATTTTTATTTGGAAATAAATATTCTATTTCATCATTCATATTATTGTCTCCTAGATATTAATTTTTACTTCTGCCTTTTCTAATTCTTTTTTTTGTTTTTCCCTTCTTTTTCTCTTTACTTCCTCAACACGATAGTTTTTTGCTTCTTCTAATACTCCTTCTTGACGATGCTTTGACAATGCAAGTTTCATATATTGATCACTTCTTACAATAATTCCTCTTGGCTTTTCAGTATCTTGTTTTATAAAAGACTGACTTTTCTCTTCATCCTGTTCTTCTTCAATTTCTATATTTTCTTCATCTTCTTCTAAATCTTCACTATCATTTTCTTTTTCTAAATCACTCTTATGGTTTTTAATTTTTTCATATAAACTTTGAGGAACATATGCAAAATTAACATTATTAACATCACAATTTAAATAGTATTTTTTTATATCTTCATTTTCATCTGTTGTTTCTTCTTCATTAAATTCTGTCTCATCCTTAATAGTTTCTTGTTCTTCTATATTTTCTTTTTCTATGCCTTTTTCTTTTATTTCTTCAATATTACTATTTTCAACCAGATTAAGAATTTTACTTTCTTCTGTTTCTAAAGGCATTTTTGGGTTTTCTAATTTTTCTTTTATAATAGTTTGATCTTCTATATCATCATATAAATAATTAATTCCTTCAATTAACAAAAGTGCTATATCCTTAACTTCAATAAATTTATTTAATCTAGCATTTCTTTTTTCTGGATTTTGTTCTAAACCTATTTGTTCTTCTTGATTTTCATAAATATCAAATAAACTTGCTTTTATCCCATTTAGAGAATCTTTATAATTAAAATCATTCATAAACTTCTCCTATGCGTTTGCTATTTCTTTTAATAGTTTTTGAACATCTTTCCATTCGTCATCATCAATTATTTCTTCTAATTTAGTAATATCGTCTTCTTCTTTTATTTTTGAAATATAAATTATAACATCACCATTAGGTTGATTTTCACCTTTAGTATAAACAAGATATTGATTCATACTATCTTTACTATTTAAATATGTAACTATTTCTGCTTCTTGTTCTGTTTTATCTTGATTAACAATTATTATTTTTTCGCTACCATCCATTTCTATCTTCACCCTCTATTCTAGGATAATTATATACTATTTTTTTAGATATTGCTATACTAAATCATTTTTTTTCTTAAATTCTCCATTTTCAAGTCTAAATCATTAATTACTTGGGAAAAATTATAAACCTCTTCCTTTAATTCTTTTGGAATCCTTTTCTTTGTCTTATATCTTAATTTATGATCTAGACTGGCCCAAAAATCCATAGCGATAGTTCTAATTTGGATTTCTGCTTCTATATATTCAGTATTATCTTGTAAATGAATTGGTACTAAAACATTCATATGGTAACTAATATATCCTGAATCTTTAGGATTAGAAATATAATCCCTTTCATCTTGTATTTTAAATAATTTAGATAATTTTAAAACGTTTACTACTGATTTTACATCAGATAAAAATGAACATACTATTCTAATACCTATCATATCGTGAACATGATTTATTAAATTACTAGTAGTTAAATCATAACCTCTTCTTTCTAGTTTTTTTATTACACTATCACTTGATTTAATACGTGATTTTATATGTTCAACAGGATTATAATTATTTTTAAATTCATATTCTTTTAATAATATATCTAATTCTGTTTCTAATAGTTTTTTAGCAAATTCATATTTTAATAATAATAATTCAATATTTTCTTTATCTTTAAACTTACTATAATCCATATTTTCCCCTTTCAATAGACAAAAAAAGCAAGTATAAACTGCTTTTTTATCTCTGATATAGTATATGCTACTTATTTGTATTTAAATAGTAATCTCTTTCTGAAATAGATTTTGAAATATTTTCTAAATCATCTAAACTACTATCTTCATTTAATATTTCTTCTATTAAAAAAATAATATCTTTCATACTTATACAATTTAAATAATTTATATGATATTTTTTCATTGTATCTATTTCAAAATTAGTTAAATATATGCCATTACCACAATCATTAATACTATTTTTTGAAAAATCCATTTCTCCAATTAATTTATCTATATCAAATTCCATACATCTTCCCCTTAAAACTCATTAAATTTAACATATTTTTTTTATTATGTCAAATTCAATAATTGTTATTATAAGTTAAAGATGTTACAATTATATTGGGAGGAATTTTATGAAGAAAAAGATTTTAATACTTATATTTGTTATGTTGTTTGTAACAGGATGTGTAGCAAATAATAGTGAAGATTCAATTACTAGTGGAGAAATTATGAATAAAAAGGAAAAAGTTAAACAGGAAAAAAATAATTTAGTAAGTTATAATGGTAAATTAAAACTTGATGGTGTTAACATTGTTAATAAGCATAATCAAAAATTTCAACTTAAAGGAATATCATCTCATGGATTGCATTGGTATGGTAATTTTATCAATGAAGAAAATATAAAAATTTTAAGAGATGATTGGAATAGTAATGTTTTTAGAATTGCAATGTATACTGATGAAGGTGGATATTTATCTAATAAGAATTTATATAATACTTTAATAGAAAAAGTAGATATGATTATAAAAAATGATATGTATGTAATTATAGATTGGCATATATTAAAAGATAATAATCCAAGACCTCATACAGAAGAAGCTAAGGAATTTTTTAAAAAAGTTAGTTTAAAATATAAAGATAGTCCTAATGTAATTTATGAAATTTGTAATGAACCTAATAGTGGAACAAGTTGGAATAACGATATAAAACCTTATGCTGATGAAGTTATAAAAGTAATTAGAGAAAATTCAAAAGATTCTATAATAATTGTTGGTACCCCTACTTGGTCTCAAGATATACTAGATCCAATTAATAATAGAATAGACGATAAAAATGTTATGTATGCCTTACATTTTTATGCAGGAACTCATACTGATTGGTTAAGACAAAGAATAACAGAAGCTTTAAAGAATAATATTCCTATTTTTGTTAGTGAATGGGGAACTACTAATGCAGATGGTAATGGTGGTGTTTATTTAGATGAAGCAACTAAGTGGGTTAATTTTATGAATGAAAATAATCTTAGTTGGACTAATTGGTCTTTAGCAGATAAAAATGAATCTTCTGCTTTATTAAAACCAGGAACTAAAGAAAATGGATTTACTGATGATGATTTAACTGAAAGTGGTAAATTTATTAAAAAAGCTATTAAGGGTGAATAAGATGTTTAGTAATTTAAAAAAGGTAGAACTTCATTTACATTTAGATGGTTCTGTTAGAGTAAGTACTGTAGAAGAATTATTAAATGAAAAAAATTTAAGTGATAAAATGATGGTAAATAGTAATACTAATAGTTTAACTGATTATTTAACTAAATTTGATTTACCTATTAAGGTTATGCAATCAAAAGAAAATTTAATTAGAATAAGTAAGGAATTAGTTGAGGATTTAGAAAAAGATAATGTTATTTATGCAGAAATTAGATTTGCTCCTATCCTTCATACAAATAATGGATTAACTCTAGATGAAGTTGTTTCTTCTGTTTTAGAAGGTTTAAATAATGATAAAGTAAAAACTAACTTAATTTTATGTATGATGAGAAATTTAAGTTATGAAGATAATAAAAAAGTAATAGATTTAGCAATTAAATATAAAAATAATGGTGTTTGCGCAATTGACTTAGCTGGAGATGAATCAAAATATCCTACAAGTATGTTTAAAGAGTTATTTGATTATGCAAATACTAATGGTGTTTTGTTTACTATTCATGCAGGTGAAGCTGGTACTACTAAAGATATATATAATGCAATTAACTATGGTGCAAAAAGAATTGGACATGGAATTAAAGCAATAGAAAACATTGAAATAATTAATTTATTAAAAGAAAAACAAATTCCTTTAGAAATTTGTCCAACTAGTAATATACAAACTTGTGTAATTGATAGTTATAAAAATCATCCAATAAAAAGGTTATATGATAATAATATATTAGTTACAGTTAATACTGATAATAGAACTGTATCTAATATTACTCTTTCAAAAGAATATGAACTTTTAAGTAAGATTTTTGATTTTAAGGAAAAAGATTTTAAAAAGATGAATATTACTGCTATAAATAAAAGTTTCTTAAATAAAAATGAAAAAGAGATACTATTAAAAAAGTTAACTCAAATTTGAGTTAGCTTTTTTTAGTCTATATTTTCTAATACTTCATTAGCTTCATCTAATAAATCATTTAATTTATTTTTCTTAGTATTTTCAGATTCAATTTTAGATTCTTGAGAAGCTATTATTTGATTTCTTTCTTCTAATTCTTTTTCTAATTCAGTTATTTTTTCATTTAATTTATTAGTTTCTTCAATCATTTTTTTCATTACTTCTATAACATTATCTAGAACTTTATCATTTTCTTCTTGTTCTTCTGTTTCAGTTCCAGTAGGTATTTCTATTGCTGTATCCTCTTTTTCTTCAGTTATGTCTTCTTTTATATTTTCTTCTTGTGGCTTAAATCCATCTAATATATTTTGACTAATATCTAATTTTAAATCTTGTGATTCCATATCACTTGCTTCAAAATCAGTAGCTTGTATTTCTTCTTTAACTTCAGGAGTTTTAGGTTCACTAACTTCTTGAGGAATATTATTAGTAATTGGCTCTTCTGGCATTGCAAAACCTGTTGGTTCCTTTTCAACAACTTCACCATTTAAATTTACTAAAACTGTATCCTTAGTTGCATCATTTGTATGAAAGTAAAAATTAGTATCATTCTTTCCAATAAAACTAGAATCTGGACCTATTTTATGATTTACATCATCCATTTTATAAACATTTGCTTCGCTATATGCATCTGAAAATAAAATTTCTCCTGTAATTCCCATTTCTATCATCATTTTATCCACAATTGTTGTGGAATTATCTTTAACCATAGTTTTACTAATTTCATCATCTATATTTTTTAAGGTGTTAACTACTTCCTCTGTTTTAGGAATAGAATTTACAACCAATAAATATTCATCATTAATCTTTTTAATTTCTTTCTTATCAAAATCAATTAATACGGTTCCATCCTCTTTAAATACACCAATATTATCACATGGAATTGCTGGATCAACTGCTCTTTTTGCATCTAATGTCGCAATAACACATCCATTAGCTAATTCTCCGTCTTTTAATACATAATACATTTGTCCATCTGCTGGTACCACATAGTTAACTTCTGCATTTGGATATTCAGCCATTTGTGAAATTCCTTTTTTAATTTCCATATATCACACCACCTATTTTATTCTATCATCACAATAATAACATAATTTTTGACTTTGTACAACAATTTTTTTAACATTCCTTTTACTAATTAAAAAAAAGAGAATTATTCTCTTATTTTGTTATAACTATAAAATCATCATTACTATAATCAATTACAATAGTATCATTTTCTTTTACCTTACCAGTAATTATCATTTTTGCTAGTTTACTTTCGATTATTCTACTTACTTCTCTTTTTAATGGTCTTGCGCCAAAGTTAATATCATAACCATTTTCTATTAATTTTTCTCTTGCATTTTCACATAAATCAATATGAATATTTAAATTTGAAAGTCTTTGTTCTATTTCTTTAATAATTTTATCTAATATTTTAGATATAGAATTTTTATCTAATGCATTAAAGACAATTACTTCATCAATTCTATTAATAAATTCTGGTCTAAAGTAATTTTTTAGTTCACTTGTTACTAAGTTACTATTTCCTTCTAAAATATGTTCACTACCAACATTAGAAGTCATAATAATTATGGTATTTTTAAAATCGACAGTTCTACCATTTGAATCTGTAATACGACCATCATCTAATATTTGTAATAATAAATTTAATACTTCAGGATGGGCTTTTTCTACTTCATCAAATAAAACAATACTATATGGATTTCTTCTTACTGCTTCAGTTAATTGTCCACCTTCTTCATAACCTACATATCCTGGAGGAGAACCAATTAATCTTGAAACTGAGAATTTTTCCATATACTCACTCATATCAATTCTAATCATGTGCTTTTCATCATCAAATAACTCATAGGCAAGAGTTCTTGCAACTTCTGTTTTTCCTACTCCTGTAGGACCTAGGAATAAGAATGAACCAATTGGACGATTTGGATCTTTAATTCCACTTCTACTTTTTAAAATAGAATCAGCTACTAATTTTAAAGCTTCATTTTGACCTATTACTCTTTTTTGCATGTTATCTTCAAGACTTATTAATTTTTCTTTTTCACTACTCATTAACTTCGTAATAGGAATATTAGTCCATTTAGAAATGACATTTGCAATATCATCAGAAGTAACTATATCACTAAGAATTTTATTTTGACTTAACTTTCTTTTTTCTTCTAATTCTTTTTCAAGTTTTGGAATAGTACCATGTTTTAGAATTGCAGCGTTTTCTAGATCATATTCATTTTCTGCTTTTTCTAAATCAAATTTTGCTTTTTCTATTTTCTCTTTTATTTGTTTAATATCTTGATTTAAATTTTTTTCTTCATTCCAATTATTTTTTAAATTTTGTTCTTTTTGAGTAAGTTTACTTAGTTCTTCTTCTATTTCTTCTTTTCTCTTTTTAGATAAATCATCTTTTTCTTTTTTTATTGCTTCTTTTTCAATTTGTAATTTCATTATTTTTCTTGTTAGTTTATCTAAACTAGTTGGAACAGAATCCATTTGAACTCTAATTGTTGCGCATGCTTCATCTATTAAATCGATTGCTTTATCTGGTAAATATCTATCAGTAATATAGCGATTTGATAGGGTTGCTGCTGAAATTAGGGCTTGATCTTTAATTGTTACACCATGATGAATTTCAAATCTTTGTTTTAAACCTCTAAGTATTGTTATAGTATCTTCTACTGTTGGCTCACTAACCTTAATCTTTTGAAATCTTCTTTCTAGAGCACTATCTTTTTCAATATACATACGATATTCATTTAATGTAGTTGCACCTATTACATGAATTTCTCCACGAGCAAGCATTGGTTTTAAAATATTAGATACATCCATAGCCCCTTCAGTATTACCTGTACCTACAATTGTGTGAATTTCATCAATAAACATTATAATGTTTCCTTCACTTTTTCTAACTTCTGTTAGAACTTTTTTTAATCTTTCTTCAAATTCACCACGAAATTTTGCTCCAGCAACAAGAGAAGCTAAGTCTAGTTCCCAAACTATTTTATTTTTTAAACTGGAAGGAACATCACCTCTACTAATTCTTTGGGCAAGTCCTTCTACTATTGCAGTTTTACCAACTCCTGCTTCTCCAATAAGTACAGGATTATTTTTTGTTTTGCGTGATAGTATTCTCGTAATATTTCTTATTTCTTCATCTCTACCAATAACAGGATCAATTTTTCCACTCTTTACATCATCAGTTATATTACGACCATATTTTTCTAATACATTTTCTTCTTCTTGATTTTGATATCCATACATATTTATCACCCCTTAAATATGTATTATACACACTTTTTAGCACTTGTCAATAGTGAGTGCTAAATTTTTGAATATTCTACAATCCTATACCAAATAACAGGACCAACAACTCCATTTGCAGGTAAATCAAATAATTCCTGTAATTTCTTTACAGATTGTTCTGTTAATTCATCAAATTCCCCTGTTACTCTAACACCAGGAATGTTTTTTTTATTTCTACATATTTTTAAAAGGAATTTTTGAAGTCTTCTTACATCTTCCCCTGTTGTACCAAGTGTTAAAAATCTTCCACCATAAAATTCATCAATATACTTTAAATATTGATCTGGTAAAGAAGTTATTAGATTATTATAAACTTCTATTAATTTACCCCAAGTGGTTCTATCTACAACTCCTGTTTCTTCAAGATTATATTTCTTTTGAAATGCTTTAACCATTGTTACTGTATCATCATCATAAACATCATTTCCTATTTTACCAAGATAAGGAATTTCTTCATCAAAATAAGCAATTGCCCTTAAAAGATAATGAAGTAATCTAATATAAATTCCTTGATCTGATTTTTTTAATTCAGTTGCATATAAAAGTTGAGCTTCTTCCTTGGTAATTCCTTCTGAATTTAGATCAGATATATTTTTAACACTATTATAAATGTATTTTATTTTATACCATGTTTCTTTATCTACTACACCAGTTTCTTCTAAGTTGAAAATTTTTTGAAATTCTTTAACACTTCTTTCAGTTTCTACTGTAAAATATTCATCATCATTATTAGGTGGAATTGCTGGATAATTTTGTCTTATTCTATTTAATTGTCTTTTTAATATAGCTATCACATTACCACCTGGTGAGCCAAGTCCTATAGGATAACCTGGATATGACTCTATATTTGCCGCAAGTGGTGCATTATATACAATATTTATATCATCACCATAATAATATTTTAATATTTCCTCAGGAGATTTTCCCTGATTAGCAAGTTCAACACTTCCCCATTGTGAAAGTCCATCACAGGTTGTTACTTTTCCATCACAATAAGCCGCGAAAAGAGGTTGAATCTGTCCTTCTCTTACTATATAGTTATTAAAAAATGTATCTACAATTTGAGCAATATTTTCATAGAATTCTCTATCTTCAGTAAATGCTTGATCATATTGAGGTAAAGATGTAATATCAAAATCATATCCATTAGAACGATACCATTCATTATAAATTCTATTTAAGGCAAAAGAAATTTGCGCTAAAACATTTGCTTTAATTGCATCAGCAGGCCAGTTTGGATACAACTCACTAGATGCTACATTTTTTATATATTCTTGAAAAGGAACTGTTATATTTTTTGCTGTTGTATCATCAGGTGCTCCCAAATGGACAATAATATTGGTAGGAATCTTTGGAATTTGATAACTATTTGCCACTATTTTCACCACCAGTAACATGCATTTTAATATATTGTAAAACTTTGATACCACCATACATTGATATTTGATATTGTTTTATTTCTCTTAATTTGTTGTTACTTGCGACTAATTGATATGTTTCATAACTTGGTGGAATAAGTTCTTTTAAATCTAGATCATTAACGGGCGTTGGTAAAACAATATTATCAATAATTCCGCTAGAATCTGTTACTCCCTCAAAAAATAAGACATTATAGTTTCCAATTTGTTTTGTAATAAATATTTCTGTATCTGGAAGTGGAATTGCTTGATCAGCAGTAAAAACCTGTACTTTTAAAGTACCTGTACTTGGATTTTGTTGTATAAATTTTTGATACTCAGGCATTTTTCTAAATTGTTCTAAAGTAATATTTTCCATTAGTTAATCTCCTTTATTTTTAAAACTTGACCTAAACTTAAGAGTGTCGTATTAAGATTATTAAGTTTCATAAGTTGTTCAGCAGTAGTATTATAATTACTTGCAATAGAATATAAACTATCACCTTTTTTTACTGTGTAATTTAAATAATTTTTTCCTAAATCGGAATATCCTTCTCCATAACATTCTTCAATACCGATTGTTTCTTCCCCGACCTTTACTTTTAGTACTTGACCAATAGTTAAAAAATTTGAGTTTAAATTATTATCTTGTTTTATTTGGTTAACTGTAGTATTAAATTTAGATGCAATAGAAAATAAATTATCACCACTTTGTACTGTATAATTTTCATATATAGGGATAGTAATAATATCTTCTATAGAACCATCTTCATCATTTGATTCTAAACTTAAAACTTGACCAACTTGTAAGTTTGTACTGGTAATATTATTAATGTTTAATAAATCCAATACAGGTATATTAAATTGTTTACTAATTGAATATAAATTATCACCTTTTTTTACAGTATAAGTAGTGGGACTCGAATTTTCACTAATTTTTAAAATATCTCCCGGTACAATTTCATTATTTGTCAAATTATTAAGATTTTTTATATCAGCAATTGTTGTTGCAAACTGTCTAGCTATTCCAAATAAAGTATCACCTTGTTGAACTACATATGTAATATAGTTATTATCTGGTACTAATAAAATTTGACCAATTGTAAGCTTATCAGAACTTAAATTATTAAGTCTTTCTAATTCTTGAACAGTAGTATTAAATTTTCTTGCAATAGAATATAGATTATCATCTTTTTGAACAGTATATTCTTTCAATATATCACCTCATAAAAGTATATGAAAAAAAACTAATAAATATTGAATTTATTAGTAAAAGTAAATCTTTATATAAATCAATTAAAATAGATGCCTAAGCATCTATTCTTTATTGAAATTCTTTATTAAGTTCATCTATTGCACATTGAATATCTGTACAATCGTAACCAGTAATAGTATTATCAAATGATACTTCAGATGCAATTGCTACACGTACTTTAGTAATTAAAGTAATTTCATTATTTGTAGTATTACTTGCATTTAAAGTATATTTATTCTCAGTTATTGCTATATCAGGAGTTGTTGTTGAATTTGTTTTAAGAAACCATCCTAGCGGTACATATCCACTAGCTGCTGTTATAGTTGGTAAATCAATACTACACTCTGTATTACTTCCTGTTGTAGTACAACTTAATGTTGTAGAGGATAATCCTGTAACATTATCGCCTTTTTCAAATTTAGCAGTATAAGTAATACCTTCAACTGTTATATCAGTAGTTGTACTTATATCATTAGTATTTGATGCATTATCTGTTATTATTCCTTCATTTAAACTTACATTAAATTTTCCAACGCTTAATCCTTTTACTGTTACTGTATATTTATATGATTTACCTGCTGTTACTTCTGTTGCAGGACTAACACTAGTTATTTGTCCAATAGTTGGATTATCTATTGTAAAATTACTTGCTGTTAATGTAGTTGGACTTATACCACTTCCTAAATCAGTACAAGTATAAGTTATATTTGTTGTTCCAGTCGTATTAATTTTTGCATTTTCAACAACTGCAGTACAAGCTGGTTTTATATCATCAATATATATTCCATATAATTTAACTATTGCACCCTCTGTTGTTGATAAATTACTTACAGTAGCACCATCATTATAAGCTACAACATTAGAACCTAAACTTGTTGCCCATCCTTTAAAACTATAACCCTCTTTAGTTGCATCTAATGCTGAAATTGTGGTTAGAGTTAATGATTCATCTACTTTTACTCCACTTGTTCCAAGTTTCGTATTTTCATCATAATATTCAACTATATATGAATTTGCAGTTGCATTTGCATAAAATGTAGTATCTTTTGTTAATTCTAGCAAAGTAGAACCAGTTGTAGCTCCATTTGTTTCGCTCCATCCAACACTTGTATAACCTGCCTTTGGTGTAATACTTGGTCCTTCTACACTACAACTTGTACCTTGACTTGATCCATTATATACAGCGTCTATTGTACATGATGGATTACTTGCAGTTCCAATTGAATCAACATTTGTTCCAACTTTATATGTTGCTGTATATATTATCTCATCTTTTTTAGTTTGGGCATAATAGTTAGCACTTTCTGATATATTATTTAATTCATTACTACCCCAAACTGAAGTATGGTCATCACTTGATGTAGAATATCCTATTACTGTTGGAGTTTTGGTTGTTCCTACTATTTGAGGTGAAGTTATTTCACAAGTTGATTGTTGTGCAACTCCATTATATGTTGAAGCTATATTACATTGTTTTGTAACATACTCATCATTACTTCCATCTAGAGTACTTGCTCCATTCTTATAGAAAGTTGCTGTGTATGTTTTTAAATTGCTCTTTGTAATCGCATAATATGTAATATTAGAAGTTAATACTAATTCTTCATTAGCACCAATACCTGCTGTGGTTGAATCTTGATTTTCATTAAATCCTAATATATTAGGCGTTGCACTACTTGCTACAATTGTAGGTGTAGTTATTGTACACTCTGTTGCTTGTGCTTCTCCATTAAATTTTTCTTCCAATACACATGTTTTTGTAATAAATTCTTCTGTACTACCATCTAGTGAAGCTGCACCATTTTTATAAAATTTAGCACTTAAAGTAATTGCATTTTTCTTAACAATAGCAAAAAATTCTTTATTATTATTAATTTCTATTTCTGTATTTTCTGGTGTTCCTGTAGTTGCATTTCCTACATCACTCCAACCAATAGCTGTATAACCCTCTTCTGGTGTAATAGTTGGTAAAGTTATTTTACAACTTGTTGCTTGTTCTTCATCATTATAAGCTGAATCTATAGTACAACTTAACTTTTGATTACCTATATGTGTAACTCCATAACTAGGTTTAGTAAATGTGGCTGTATATGTAATTTCATCTTTCTTGGCTATTGTATATAATGTTGTATCTTCGCTAATTTCCATTGTATTAATTTTACCTTCATGAGCTGTTTTATCTTTATTCCATCCAACTACATTATATCCACTACTAGCAGTAATACTTGGCAAAGTTATGCTACATGTAGTTTGATTTTTATCAGATAACTTACATGTATCAGTTTCCCTTTCTATTTGATCTACTCCTGTTTGTTTTAAATAAGTAGCTGTTAGTGTCTTTGAAATAGTAACAGTAATGTTTTTCCTAGCTCCTGTAGTTTTATCCTGTGTTGTAAATGTAACTGTTCCATGTCCTGTTGGAATAATATTACCTTCACTATCTACAGTAGCAATACTTGGGTCACTACTTTCAATTGTATAGTTAGATATATCTCCTTCTAAATCAAGTTTTTGATTTGTATCAGTAACATCTAGAGTAACATCACTTTCCTCGACCTTAATATTATCTTGTTCTGCTTCAACTCGTAACTTTGCATAAAAAACGGTATCCATAACATCAATTTTTGCTTCATAATCCATCCAAAGTTTTAATGTATAAGTATTAGTAGTATTTGCTTCAATTATACCAGTATCAACTATTCTATTTGGATTAGTACCAATGGAAGTTAAAAGTACAGATGAACCTTGAACATCATTTTTTGTTAAATTATATTTAACAACACTATCAGGCATTCTTGTTTCTCCAGGTTGTAGATCTAAATCATCTAAATAAATTGTATATTTAGTTGCATTTTTTCCATTATTTGTAAGTTTAAATGTATATCCCTCTTGAGTTAAACCTTTCGTATCGCTCATAGGAATAGCCTTATCAAGATTAATTCCTTCAGTATCTTTTTCATTTAATTCCAAAGAAAGAGTACCTGCTTTTATTATATTAGTTCTTGAACTATTAATATTTATTCCTAACCATGCAAAAGATACACCCATAATTAGTATTAATAAACAGATTAAAACTAATAATAATCTTAATTTTTTATTTCGGTTAAAATTTTCCATTTAATTTATACACCTCTTTATCTTATATGTTTTATTATACTATAAATTATTAGGTTTTTTCAATATTATAAATTGTATAATAGAAAATCATAAATATTACCTCTTTATATGCCAGATCAGTGACGTCCTAAGGCCGCCATTGACCAAACTCTACTTCTATCTAAATTATGGTAATACATATGGTGAACTACTACTTCCATTTCCACTGGATGCTTTGACTCCTGATTTCAGAGTCACTATTGGACGGACTGCTTCACTATTACTGTTTGTGTAGAACCTATCGAAGCCATAATAATACAATGCATTGTATTCGTTCAAACTCCCGCTAGCGTCAATGCTACGATAGTTGAAGTCCCAATCAGTCGAAAAGCCATATCTATACGCTCGCGAAGCTAACCAGTAGTAACCACTTCCTTTAGTTCCTACTACATAGGCTTCCGTAGTTCCCAAAGCTGTTTTTACTAAATTATAATCTGTTTCATAGCCCATATCTCCTAATCCTTTGGCTTCAGTGGCACTTGTTACATTACTACTTAATGTAGATGCTGTTTGTGGTGCTGTAGTAGAAGTTAAGGCTGTTGTATCTGTGATATATTCTGTTTGATTGGAATATCCCATATGTCTACTTCCAGATGTATATTTTTGATTTTCATATTGTTTAGCAATATAATTTAAGGTTCCTATTAAGTTTTGATATCCTGTTTGTCCTTTAAAATATACATCTACACTAGATACATACTCTGATACCATATCTACTGTATTGTCACTATTAATTCTTATTACTCTCCATAACTTTAGCTCGCTTGGATTGATTGTTTGATTACTATCATATCCAGTTAATGTCATTGGAACTGTAAATGTTGTTTTAGTCGGTGTCATAGAAACATAATCTCCTATTTTAAACTTAGTTGGTTTTGATTTATTATATATTTCATCTATTGCTCCTTGTACATTAGTCGAAGTTAGTCCTGAAGATGTATTACTATATGACACATCACTACTTGATAATATTGTTGCTGCATATACTGTTGTTCCAGCAATTGTTAATCCAATTAGAAATGCAATTAATTCTTTTATATTACTTTTAATAAATTTCCTCATAGTCTTATACTCCTTTTTATTATATACCTAAGACTATTATACCCACCATGTATAGAGAAAATCAACAAAAAATTGTACTAGTTTAAGTACAATTTTAAATTAATATTATTTAATTTCTGTTATTTCTACTTGATATGATCCATTAGGACTTTCTACTGTTACAATATCCCCTACTTTATGATCAAGTAATGCTTTAGCAATTGGTGATTCATTAGAAATTTTGCTTTCAAATGGATCTGCTTCTTGGCTACCAACAATTTGGTATTCATCATCTTCATCATCATCCACATATTTAATAGATACAGTAGTACCTAAAGATACTTTATCAGTAACTGTTTTTGTAATAATAGAAACATTTTCTAACATTTTTTCAATTGTTTGAATTCTTCCTTCAATAACTGCTTGTTCATTACGTGCTGCATCATAATCAGCATTTTCTGACAAATCTCCTAATGATCTAGCTTCTTTTATAGCCTGAATATTTTCAGGTCTTTTTACATTTATTAAGTTATCTAACTCTTTTTTTAATTCATCTAATCCTTCTTGAGTTAAATATACTGTTTTACTATTTGCCATTTTTTTCACCTCTATAATAATAACTGTTTAAAATAATACTACAAAATTAGTATTTTGTCAATCACATCTCTTTTCTTTTGAGATTTGCATATTATAACATACTTTTATTAATTTTGCAATTGTTTTTGTGTATTTTTAAGTACTTGAGATAAAAATAATTCATCTGTCATACCACTAATAAAATCAATTACTTGACGTTTTATATTAGTTTTTTCTAAATATTCTTTTGATTGATATTTT
>X19_European_Ground_Squirrel__coassemble_23_pt1 | contig 17077 bp, 13 predicted proteins | sample X19_European_Ground_Squirrel__metabat2_low_PE_003 | metagenome-assembled genome bin X19_European_Ground_Squirrel
ATATATCACATATTAAACTAGTTATTTCTGTTTGATTTTCTACAGGTAATCCTTCTATTAATCTTGCTTCTGCATATAAAATTTTAGTATATTTTTCTAATTTTTCTTTATCATTTTTATATAATTCTTCTATTTTAGTTGCGATAGGATGATTTTCATTTATTTCAAGTACTTTCTCAGATGATATTTTTTCATCAGTAGGCATAGAATTAATTACTTTTTCCATTTCAACAGAAACATTTCCTTTAGTAGATAGACATACTGGATGATTTTTAATTTATTTGTATATCTTATTTCTTTTATTTCATTATTTAATGTATTTAACATTTCTTTAAACATGTCACTACTATTTTTATTTTTTTCTTCTAATTCTTTTTTCTCTTTTTCACTATCTATATTTACTTCTTCACTACAAATATTTGCAAACTTTTTATTTTCATATTCCATTAATACTTGTAAACAGAATTCATCTACATATTCTGTTAAATATAAAATTTCATATCCCTTATCTTTAATATTTTCTACTTGTGGTAATGTATTAATTTTTGAAATAGATTCACCACATGCATAGAATATTTTTTCTTGATTTTCTTTCATACGTGAAACATATTCTTTTAAGGTTACTAATTTTTCTTCAGTTGATGAATAAAACATAATTAAGTCTTTTAAAGTATCTTTATTCATACCAAAATTATTATAAACACCAAATTTTAATTGCATTCCAAAGTTTTTAAAGAAATTATCATATTTGTCACGTTCATCTTTAAGCATTGATTCTAATTCTTTTTTAATTTTTGATTCAATACTTTTAGCAATTAATTCAACTTGATGATCTTCTTGTAATGTTTCTCTTGAAATATTAAGTGAAATATCTTCACTATCTACAAGTCCCTTTACAAAACTAAAATAATCTGGTAAAAGTTTTTCACATTTATCCATAATTAATACTCCATTTGAATATAAAGCAAGTCCTTTTTCATATTCTTTTGTGTAATAATCATATGGAGCATGGCTTGGTATAAACATTAATGATTTATAACTACATCTACCTTCTACTGAATATGTAATAATTCTAATTGGATCCTCATAATCATGATAAGTATCTGTATAAAAATGATTATAATCTTCATCGCTAACATCTTTTTTATTCTTTTTCCATATTGGAACCATACTATTTAATGTTTCTTCTTCAATTATATCTTCATATTCATCCTCACTATTATTCTTTAATTTAGAAGTTTTTTTCATCATAGTAATAGGATAAGTTATATAATTAGAATATTTCTTAATCAATTGTTCTAGTTTGTATTGATCTAAAAATTCACTATAGTTACTTTCTTCTGTATCATCTTTTAAATATAAAGTTATCTTAGTACCAAAACTATCATAATCTGCTTCATCTATAGTATAACCATCTGCACCATTACTTTTCCATAAATATGCTTTTTCCTCTTTATATTTTTTACTTAATACTTCAATTTTTTTGCTAACCATAAATGCTGAATAAAATCCAACACCAAACTTTCCAATAACATCAATATCTTTTTTCTTTTCATTTTCAAGTCTAAAAAGTTCTGTACCAGATAAAGCAATAGTACCTAAATCTTTTTCAAGTTCTTCTAAACTCATACCAATACCATTATCAGTAATTGTTATTGTTCTATTATCTTTATCATATTCTAAGAATATTTTAAAATCTTCTTTCTTTAATTTAATTTTTCTATCCGTTAGTGAACAATAATATAATTTATCTATTGCATCACTTGCATTAGAAATTAATTCTCTAAGAAATATTTCTTTATTTGTATAAATTGAATTAATCATAAGATCTAATAATTTTTTTGATTCAGCTTTAAACTGTTTTTTCATGTATTTATCCTTCTTTCTGTTAGAATATACCCAACAAAGAGATAGTAACACGAAAATTAGCACTTGTCAATATTAAGTGCTAATTTTTTGATTTTACGGATAAAATATATTGTAAAGATTATAGAATTTATTATCAATTATTTTTTTTGATATATTACTGGGCGTTCATTTTTTTCACAACTTACCAAATAGTTAAAATAAGAATTATCTAATAAAATACTTTGTGATTCATCTCCTATAGGTAACTGTTTAGAATTCGTTTCCAACATCATCTCAATAGATGTGAAATCATCTTTATCTAGAGCTTCAATTATTCTTGCGATAGGAATATAAAACATCATTTCATCTTTATAATAATACAGATTAGATAATTTTTGATTTTTTAAAACCTCTATCATATCCGGACTTTCTACTTCCATTTGTCTATAAATATTATTTGTTAATAATTCTATATGATTTTGATAATCTAGTGGACCATCTAGAAGAGAATTATAAAGACTATATTCTGGATTTGTTAAGATATTATCTCTTACCTCTGGAATTGTTAAATAACAACTAACGATATTTCTTTCTATCGTATTTTCCTTTGATAAAAATAATCTCAAAAAGGAATAATCGTTATAGGTTGTAGAAAACGAATTAGAAATCCAAGTCATAATATTATTGATCCATAAATCATAAAATGGAAAACCAGTCGGCCTATTGTTAAATGACTTTATATATAATTCTCTTAAATAGGTTGGTAATTCCTTCTCAAATTCAATTGGATTAATTTCTAAACTTTCTAACAAATCGTTTGTATTTTCTTGTTCTTCATCCAATATTAATCCCATCATGATTGCACATGCCATTCGATTACTTTTTGAACCATTACAGTTTCCTAATTCATTTTCAAGTGTCATCAATAGAAAGTTTGAATCGTTATCATAAAATCTTTCTATATTTTGAAAATTATTTTTATAAATATTATGAACGTTATTAAGAATTTCATTGATACCTTCCATAGCATCGATTTGATTAGCAAAGGCCTCTAATACGTCATTATTTTTTAAACTTGCTCTCAGATATTCTTTCAGACATGTTTTTGTGCCATCCTTAAAGATTTCTAATAATTCTAGAGGATTTTCTTGAAAGTATTGTTCTTGATATAATTTTTCAGCTAGTTTAATTTCTTTTTTGTTTAAATAGAGAACACTTTCTATAAATCCCTTCACCAATTCTTTATTACTAGTTAGAATCCCACTTCTAAAAAATAAGGGAAAATCAGATGTTATATGTTCTTTACAGCGTCGTTGCACATAATTTAGAAAAAAATCATTTTCTAATAAGTTTCTATTTTTAAAAATAGTTATTATATCATAAATTTCTCTGTAGCTCATTTTGTATAGTGAGGATGCTTGATCAATTAAACAACTCACTTTCTCATTTTCAACAATATAAGGATTTTGCTTTAATAATATCTCACATTTTTTTTGCCATAATTTATTGAATTCAGTCCATTTTTCTTTAAATTTCTTTGCTTTTTTTTCATACTCATTTTTATTTTCATGATAATATGCATGATTTAGCCAAACTTCATCAGATGGAATATTATATTGTTTTATTAAAGAATCTAATTGTTTTTCTATTATATCCAATTCGTCATTAGATGGTCCAAATACATCTAAATCCATAGCTTTTGAAACAGATAATTCACACTCTTGTATTGCCATAATCACATCTCCTTTTTAAAACATTTTAATAAATAAATTGCTTCCTATTATATCATATAGGTTTAATATTTGCAAAAACTATTTTTATAAATCTCTATTTTTTTCTATTTTGATAAAATACCTTCCAAATTAAAATTAGGAATAAAACTTTCACTTTGAGTATTACCCTCTTGAATAAATGCATTTTTAATTCCTAAGTCACATGCATAATTAATGACTTCATTATACTCTTCTTCTACTACTTTATTATTTAATTCTTCATAAATATATTTTTCAATTGGAGTATATTGATTCATAATACTAATATAAATATTATCTTGATATGTTTCATATAAATACTTTAATATTTTTTTTACATCTTCTTTTAATCCTGGTAATAATAATATTCTAACTACGACACCTTTTTTCAATAAATCATTTTCTATTATTGGTTTTCCTACTTGTTTATACATTTCTTCTATTGCCTCTTTTGCATAGTTAAAATAATTTTTCGCATTAGAATACTTTAAAGTATATTTATCACTATAATACTTTAAATCAGCAAGATAAATATCTACTAAGTTATCCATTAACTTTATTGTACTTACATTTTCATAACTACTAGTATTATAAATAATTGGAATAGTTAAACCATTATTTTTAGCTTTTATAATTCCCTTTCTAATTAATGGAACATAATGAGTTGGTGTAACTAAATTAATATTATGAGCACCTCGAAGTTGTTGTTCTAAAAGAATTTCACTAAATCTTTTAATAGTGACTTCTTTACCATATCCATCTCTTATTACTTTATTTTGACAAAAGATACATCTTAAATTACAATTAGTAAAAAATATAGTACCACTTCCATTAGTCCCAGAAATAAATGGTTCTTCAAACATATGGAGTGAAACTAAAGAAAGTTTTATTTTTGCTTTTGATTTACAATACCCTAATTTCTTATATCTATTTACACAACAATTTCTGGGACATAAATTACAATTACTTAATATAGTCATAGTACCACCTATAAATTTATTTTAAAATGTATTAGTATCTTATCATATAGAAAAAAATATTTCAATTAAATCAAATTTAATTAACAAATTATACTTTCTATGTTATAATACAAAAAATTATGTAGGTGATTTTATGAGTAAATATGATGTTCATATCTATAAGGATGATCTTACTAGACTAATACATGTAACAAAATGTGTTTGCTTTCTATATAGTAATAGAACAGTAGAAAATGAACAAGAAGTAAATGAAAAAATTAAATTTATTAGTCAAATAGAAAATGAAATATATGAAAAACTAGATATAACAAATCAAAAAAAGCATGATGAAATATTAGACTATTTTTATATCTTATTATGTCAAACTCCTTATAGCCAAGATGTAAAAGAAAGTATTGAAGATAGAGTTTATAATCATTGTTATTACTTATTAAACTATTTACCTTTTACATCAACTAAAAAACAAGTAAATGATGATATATCTAAAATTAATATGCAGGAAAATATTGATTATTATAGAAATTTAATGTTTTATCTAACAGAATATTTACAAAAATCTAAAAATAAACAAGAAAGAAAAATTATTTATGAAACAATGAATGCAATTTTATTTAATCGTAAATTTTTAGAAAAGATTGATTATAGTAAAACTAAAATTAATGGTAGAGAAAAATGTATAATATTTAACTTTGATGAAAATTTAGTTAATCCTGATTATGAAAACTTTTGTACAGATACAATTATTAATTGTATTAATGAGTGTCTTAGATATTCAAATGAAAATTTAAAAAATATTAGAAATAAAACTAGATTTAATATTACTTTACTTTCTATGAAAGTGGGTCTTTCAATTTTAGAAAGAGAAGAATTAATTTGTTTCATGAATTTTTATAAAAAAATGTTACAAATCCATCAAGGAAAAAATCAAAAATGTATAGAGTCTATGACTGATGTCATACAAGAAGTAGCAAAAGAAAAAAATGATGTAAAACAAAAACAAAAAGTTTAGATATTTTCTAAACTTTTATTTATTGTGTAATTTTTTCATTATTTTGTCTTTTTTCAACAGCTTTATAACACTCTTCTATATCGTTAAAATAGATTACTTCATTTTTTAATTTTTGGTATGTTTCATTTCCTTTACCAAGAACAAGAACCATATCCTTATCTTTTGCCATATTAATTGCTTTTTCGATAGCCTTATGTCTATCTACTTCTATTTCATAATTAGTATAAGTATCTTTAACATCACTAATTAACATATTAATGATATCTATAGGTTCTTCACTTCTAGGATCTTCATAAGTAAAAATTGCATAACTTGCATTATCAAGTATTGTTTTACCCATTAGTGGTCTTTTTATACGATCCCTTTCACCTGCTGAACCAATTACTACTATAGAACGATTAATATCTAAAGTATGAACAAAATTAAGTAAATTTTTAATTCCATTAGGAGTATGGGCATAATCTACCATTACATAATATGGTGTATTAGTTTTTAATAATTCTAATCTTCCACTTATTTTTATATTTTTTATATTTTTTATTAATTCATTTATATCAAATCCAAGAGCTAAACATACAAGCATTCCAGCTGATAAATTATATACATTAAAGTCACCCAATAATGGACTTTCTATATGATAGATATTGTCTTGATACTTCCATGTTATAAGTGTCTTTTTAGAAAAAATCTGATAGTCAATTATTTGTAAAGTTGCTTGATTATTTTTTCCATAAGTATAAACTTTTCCATTACAAGCGTCTTTCATTTCTTCATAGTGTTCTTCATCAATATTTAAGATACAGTAACCATCTTTTTTTGTTCGTCTAAATAATTCTTTTTTACAATCAATATAGTTTTCAAAACTTCCATGGATATTTATATGCTCTGGAGTTACATTTGTATAACAACTAACATCAAATTCTAAATTTTCTAATCTTTTTCTATAATATGCCTCACTACTTGCTTCCATTACTGTATATGAACAACCATCATCTTTAAATTCTCTTAAAAACTTATAAAAAACTGTTTCATCAGGAGTAGTATTTGGATTGTCATCGGCTTGCTTTTCTTTCCAACTTCTTCCATTAGTTCCAATATAAGCACAATCTTGTTTTCCAATTAGTGTTTGAACAATAGTTGCAGTTGAAGTCTTACCATCTGTTCCAGTTATTCCTATCATAGTTAGTTCTTTATTTGGATAATCATAAAACTTTTGACATACTTTTGATAACTCTTCATTTGTATTATCAACTCTTATAATTGGAACACTCTTATCTTTTATATCTTTACTAACTATAACTGCACTTGCCCCATTTTTAATTGCCTCATCTATAAAATCATGTCTATCAGCTGTAACTCCCATAGTACATACAAATAAATCTCCTGGTTCTATTTCTTTAGAATTTATTTTAATATTTTTTATTTCAACATCTGAATCTATGTCATATAATTCACTTATTTTTTTCATATACATCACCTTCTATTATTATATCGTAAAATTTTGTAAAATTAAAGTTTTATTATTGATATAAGTTAAATTATAAGATAAATTATAATAAGGTGATAAGATGAAAAGTGTAATAATTGGTGCAGGATCTGATTTAGGTGTTCATATAGATGGAGCAAAACTTGGTCCTACTCAACTAATAAATGACATAAGAAGTTTCTATAAAGGTGAAATTGTTGATTTTATTCAAGATTCATCAATAATTAAGAGTAGAAATATTTCAGATAGAAGTAAAAATAGATATGAAGTTAATGAATTAAACGAAAAAATATATAATGAAATTGTTAACAAAATGAAACAAGGTTATTTTCCAATTACTTTAGGAGGAGATCATTCTGTTGCGATTGCTTCTAGTTTAGCTGATACAAAAGTTAATGAAGATGTTGGAATTATTTGGATTGATGCTCATGCTGATTATAATACATTTGAAACAACAATTACAGGTAATATCCATGGACTGCCACTTGCTTCCATTACAGGATATAAATGTGAAGATTTAAGATTATTCCACCGTGGTGAAATTATTCAACCTGCCAAAACTGTTATAATTGGCGCTAGAAGCATTGATCCTGATGAGAAAGAAAATTTAAAATATTCGGGAGTTACAGTATTTACAACTGAAGATATAAAAAAAGAGGGGGTTCCAAAGATAATGGAAAAAGCCTTTTCTATAGCTGGATATAAGACTAGAGGAATTCATATTAGTTATGATTTAGATATTATTGATCCAGAGTTTGCTCCAGGTGTATCAATTCCAGAGTTTGATGGAATTAATGTAGATGAAGCTATGGAAATATGTGATTATATAATTGAACACTTTGATAAAGTAAGTTCATATGATCTAGTTGAATTAAATCCCTTGCGTGATGTATCAAGAAAAACAGAGCAAATTGCTTTAAATATTCTAGCTAAAACAATTAATAGAGTTAATGAATTACCAGAAAAAGAAATAGAAGAACCTTTATACTAGGGTTCTTCCTTATTTTTATTATTAGATTCTTTCTACTTTGATTTCTATTTCTAAATCATTTAATGTATATTTTTCAGATATATTAGTTGCTAGTTCTAATTTTTCAGCAAGAGTTTCAGTCATAATATAATCTTTATACATATTAATCATTTTATCTACTGTTTCATTTGAAGAATAATAAATATTAATATGATCAGTTATTATAAAATCTGCTTCTTTTCTTAAACTTTGAACTTTTCTAACAAATTCGCGAGCAAGTCCTTCTAAAATTAATTCTTCAGTTAGATTTGTATTTAGAATAACTGAAATACTATTATTACTACTTGCAGCATAACCTTCTTTTACTTCTAGTGAGGTTATCGTATTTAAGTTATCTAAAGTAAAATCTTCTCCATCAAGTTTGATTGTAAGTGGTTGGGTTGCAACTTTTGCTGCATCAATTGAAGATACTTTCTTTAATTCTTCTTGTAATAATTTAATTTTTGGTCCTAGTTCTTTTCCTAAGACTTTAAAATTTGGTTTTAATGAATAGTTTAAATAATCAGTCATATCTTCTTTATATATAATATTTTTAACATTTAATTCTTCTTGAATTATTGTTTTTAATTCACCTATAATATCTCCTACTGATTTTGATAAAATAACTTCACTAATTGGTTGACGAACTTTAATATTAACTTCTTCTCTAGCATCTCTTCCTAAACTACAAACATCTCTAACTAAATCCATTTTTTCTTCTACTTTTTCATTAATTAGACTTTCTACTGCATCAGGGAAATTAGCTAAATGAACGCTTTCTTCTCCTGTTAATTTTGTATAAATTTCATCAGAAATATATGGAGTAATTGGCGCAGTTAATTTTGCTAAAGTAACTAACACTTCATAAGTTGTTAAATAAACAGATTTTTTACTTAATGTTAATTCACTATCCCAAAATCTTCTTCTATTACTTCTAATATACCAGTTAGATAAATCATCATTTAAGAATGGGATTATTGCTCTAACAACTTTATTTAAATCGTATTCTTCATAACCTTCTGTTACAACTTTTACAAGTTTATTTAGTTTAGATAATAACCATTTATCGATTAATTCTCTATCTTCAATATTTACATTATATGTCCTTGGATCAATATCATCTGCATTAGCATACATTTCAAAGAATGAATATGCATTTTTAAATGTTGAAATATATTTTGAATAAATTTCTTTCATACCTTCAGTATCAAAACGAAGTGGTGTCCATACAGGAGATACATATGGTAAATAGAATCTTACTGTATCTGCACCATATTCTTCAATTGTAGTAAATGGTTCTACAATATTACCTTTAGATTTAGACATTTTTTTGCCAAATTTATCTAGTAATAAGTCATTTACTAAAACATTTTTATATGGAGCTTTACCTGTAATAAATACAGAGATAACTAATAATGTATAGAACCAACCACGTGTTTGATCAATTCCTTCTGCAATAAAGTCAGCTGGAAATTGTTCTTCCCATAACTCTTTATTTTCAAATGGATAATGCATCTGTGCAAATGGCATTGAACCTGAATCAAACCAACAATCAATTACATCAGTAACACGATTCATTGTTTTACCACAATGTGGACATTTAATATGAATATCATCAACATATGGTCTATGTAAATCTATTGTTTCATCGATTTTTTCTATTGCTTTTTCAACTAATTCCTTACGTGAACCAATCATATCCATATGACCACATTCACATCGCCATAAAGGAAGTGGGGTTCCCCAATAACGGTTTCTAGAAATTGCCCAATCTTTCATATTTTCAAGCCAATTTCCAAATCTTTTTTCACCAACAAAAGATGGATGCCAATTAACTGTTTTATTAGCTGCGATAATGCGATCTTTTAATTTTGTAGTTTCAATGTAAAAACTTGGTTTTGAATAATAAATAAGTGGGGTATGACATCTCCAACAATGTGGATATTGATGTGTAACTTTTTGTTTTTTGAATAATTTATCATTTTCTTTTAAATATTTAATAACTTCTAAGTCAGCATCAAATACAAACATACCTTTCCAAGTTCCATCTAAATATTTTCCATCTTCTCCTACTGGATTTAAATATGGTAAATTATATTCTTTACCAACCTTAGCATCATCTTCACCAAATGCAGGAGCAATATGAACAATACCTGTACCATCTTCCATTGTTACATAGTCAGCACATGTTACAAAGAAAGCTCTTTTATTAACTTTAAAATCTTTAATTAATTGTTCATATTCAATATTTTCTAAATCCTTACCCTTATACTCTTCAATTATTTCAACATCTTCACCTAATACTTTTGAAAGTAGAGCCTTAGCTAAAATAAATTTATTACCTTTTGAAATTACTTTAACGTATGTTTCATTTGGATTTACACATAAAGCAACATTGCTTGATAATGTCCATGGAGTTGTTGTCCATACTAAGAAATAACAATCTTCACCCTTTTTCTTAAATGGAACTATTACTGTATTAGCAGTAACTTCTTCATATCCTTGAGCAACCTCATGAGATGCTAAACCTGTTCCACATCTTGGGCAATATGGTAATATCTTGCTTCCCTCGTAGAATAATCCTTCTTCAAAGAATTTTTGTAAAATCCACCATTCTGTTTCAATATAATTATTATCATATGTTACATATGGATTTTTTAAATCAATAAATTGTCCCATTTCTTCTGTAAGTCTAGTAAATGCTTCTTCATTTTTCCAAACGATATTACGACACTCTTTATTAAATTTTTCAATTCCATATTTTTCAATATCTTTCTTTCCAGTAAATCCTAATTCTTTTTCTACTTGTAATTCTACTGGTAAACCGTGAGTATCCCAACCTACTTTACGAAGAACCTTATGTCCTCTCATTGTTTGATATTTACAGAATGAATCCTTTAAAAATTTTGCCATCATATGATGAAGTCCAGGAAAACCATTAGCAGTTGCTGGTCCATCATAAAATACAAATTTTTCACAATCTTTTCTATTATCTATTGTTTTATTTAAAATATTATATATTCCACCCCAACTTTTTAATATTTCTTTTTCTATTTTTGAAACTTTTCCATCTCTTAATTTTTCAAATTTCATATTCAACATCCTTTCTATATTAACCAATAATTACAAAACTATAATATATTATAAATACTAATAGGAAAACAATTCCTTCTTTTCTATTAATCTTATAGTCCCTAAAACTAAATAAAAATAACAATACAGCAGATAATAATAGCGCTATTAAATCTAAAATATTAATTGTAAATGATGGTATTCCACCAAATATTACTAAAGGAACACCTAAAACTATACCTATATTAAATATATTACTTCCAACAACATTTCCTATTGCTATATCATATTCACCCTTTTTTGTTGCAATAACACTAGTTACTAATTCAGGTAAACTTGTTCCTAGAGCAATAATTGTTAAGGAAATAAGTCTTTCACTAATTCCTAGTATTTTAGCAATAGAACTTGCAGAATTAACTACTGCATTACTTCCAAGTACTAAACAACAAATCCCAATAATTGTAAAAATAATTGATTTTATTATATTATACTGTGGTTTTTCATTTTCAGTTTCATCAACTTTATTTCTCATTGTACTAAATAAATAATAAACAAAAACTAAGAAAAATAACAAAATTATGATACCATCTGAACGAGTTATACTATTAACACTATTACCTGACAATAATTTATCTGACATTACTACGACTAGAAGTGTAGTAAGTAAAATAGTAATTGGTAACTCTTTTTTTACTGTAGCATTTTTAACATTAAGGGTATGAATACAACCACATATTCCTAGTATTAATAAAATATTTAATATATTACTACCAATAACATTTCCTAAAACTATATCACCACTACCACTTAGTGCTGACTTTATTGATACCGCAAATTCTGGTGCACTTGTTCCAAAAGCAACAATTGTTAGTGCAATTAATATCTTTGACAAGTGAAAATTTAGGGCTAATGAAGATGCAGCATCAACAAATAAATCAGCACCTTTAACCAAGACTATAAAACCTATAACTAATAAAATAATATCTAATAACATAAGTACCTCCTTAAAATAAAAAACTATAAATATAAGGACGAATTCTTTCCGTGGTACCACCTTAATTTATAGTTTTACTATACACTTAAATCTCTTAACGTGAGAAATTCGTCTTTGGCTTATCCCCAAAGAACACTTGAAAGTGATCTTAATATTAGTATCTAACTTCTTTTCACCAACCAGAAGTTCTCTACATAGATAATCTAATATTACGTCTTTCGCATTTGCTTTACTAGGTTAATATAACATATTATTATAAAAAAAACAAGATGATACTTTTTAATTATCATCTAATTTTAATACTTCTATTTCCTCAACAACAGCCATTTGTTGCTCCATAATAAGTTTTAGCTTACGTTTAAATATTTTCATATTATTTTCAATATTCTCAGCCTTAACTTCGATTTTTTCTGCTCTTAATAATGCCTCATTTACTATTCTGCTAGCATTGTGTTTAGCATCAACAATTATCATATTAGACTCTTCTCTAGCCATTTTCTTAATATTATCTCCTGCTTCTTCTGCACGAATAATTGCGTCTTTCATCGAAACTTCCATATTACGGTAGCGTTCAAGTTCTTGTCGTAAACTTTCTATTTCTTTTTTTTGCCATTTACATTTAGAAATAATACCTTCTGTTTGTGTAATTACTTCATCGACAAATTTATTTACTTCGCTACGGTTATATCCATTGGCTTCATAACTGAATTTTTCCATTAGAAATCACCTCAGCATATCAATGAATTATTTTTAATTACCAGTTAAATTCATCGTCTTCTTCTTTTTTGCTTCCACGTGATGACTTAGTTGCAGGTGCATTATCATCACTTATTTTTCCTTCTACATTTACATTGTTTGGTGTACATAAGAAAATTCCACCACCAAGTTTTTGTAAATCTCCCCCTATTGCATATAAAGTACCACTCAAGAAATCAACTATTCTTTTAGCTTGATCTGGTGTTACTCTTTTTAAATTAACAACAACCGCATTACGTGTTTTTAAATAGTCTGCAATTTGTTGAGATTCAGAATAAGCACGTGGTTCTAATAATACCATTTTAGATCCTGCTACACCATTTTCCTCTTGATATTTTTCTCTTGAAGTAGAATAGTATTCTTCTTCTGCAGTGGTTTCTATTTCTTCTTCACCACCAAATAGATTTTTTAATTTATCTAATGCCATATTATATATACTCCTTCACTATTATTTTTTCCTATTTTTGATATAATCAATATAATTGTATCATATTTGTTCTAAAATCAAAAGAAAATTTTTATAAATTATTTATTTTTTATTGATACCATACTGTTGCTAAATCAACATTATTACTATTAGGTGCTGGATTTGGAAATTCAACATGCATAGAAATCGGTATCTTAAATGCATTACCAAATGCTATACAGTTTCCTGGTTGTAAACTTTTTAACTGTTGTACTACTTCACTTGAAATATTTGGAACCATATTTTTTATATAATCTAAGTCCTTAGGATGAATAGTTCTTAAAATTATAAAATTTGAACATTGTGATATTGTAGTATCAGAAAGTTCTGAAGGTCTTTGTGTGATTAATCCTAAGAAAATTCCATACTTTCTTCCCTCTTTAGTTATTCGTTCAAAAATATTATATCCAAGTATTTCAATATCCTTATCCTTTTGAACATAACGATGAGCTTCTTCTATTATTATATGAAAAGGAATAGTTCCCCTTTGATCATTTTCAACAGCCATTGAAAAAAGCATCTTTGACAAAATTTTAGTAATGACTTTTGCTAACCTATCATCAACATAATTAATATTAAAATTTAGGATTTGACATTTTTTTCCGGTAAGTTTATCTGTTAACAAATCAGCAATAAATCCATTTTTATCAACATATTTTGGATATTCAAAATATACCCTATTGCTACTATTTGCAAGAGTATGAAGCCTAACACTTAATACATTCATATTGTCATAAACTTTTTCACTCTTTAAAATTCCTTCAGATATTAAGGCAAATTCCAACGCCTCTTCTAAGTCTGATAAATTATAAAAACAAACTTTGTGATCTTTCTTTTGTTCTAAATCAAGATCTTTATTAATAAAACTTCGAATAAACTCAGTTACTAACTCTATTTCTTGAAATTTTCCTGATTTATCAATAAATAAACATTGTTTTAATGTTCTTACATATCCTGGTTGAACAATTTGTGATTCAAGATTTAATTGAGAAGTATGAAACTTAGTTAAAATAGCCATAACCTGATCTCTAATTTTTGTTGAACTTGCACCACTAAGTAAAATATCTTCAACTGCTCTTGCAATAATATCATTTTTATATTTAATAACTTGTTGTTCATCACCTGTAAGTATAGGTACTAATTTAAGAGTTTTCTCTAAAATAGGCAATTGATTAGGAGTAGTAACATCTAATAGTAAAGCTAAATCATCAACATCTAAAAGCCATGTTGGAATTTTTATAATATCAGAATCACTATACCTAGTATTAGTAGTATAAACTTTATATGCAATACTTGAGTTTTTATCTTTAAGAGTTTTAAATGCATTAGTATATTCTCCAAATGCATCAAATAAAAATATATTTGATTTTAAGGGTGCAACTGGTGTTGATGTAAACAGTTTTTGAATAATACTTGCTACTGTACAACTTTTACCTGAACCACTATTTCCAAGTATAGCAAAATGATTACTAAAAAAATCATTTATATTTACATTTATTCTATAATTTTGATATACGTTTGAAAAACCAAAGAAGGTTTGATTATTACTAGGAACCTGACCACCTAAAATTAATTCTAGTTCTGGTAAAGTAATTATTCTAACAATTGACTTAAATGATGGTTTAGAAGAAAAACCTGGTAAAAATTTCTTTTGATTAAGTTCACCTACTATGTTAACTACCATTTGTGTTTGATTAACATTTACTATTTCTCCTACAATTTTTTTAGTACCATCTTCAAATATAACATGCAAATTAACCAAACTTGATTGGTTATTAATGTCAATAGATAGTTTTATAATAACCCTATTATCTATTATTTCAATTATTTTACCTAACATAGTATCACACCTTCTTATCCATAATAAAATTATATCATGAAGAAATATAAAAAAAAAGTAATTTTATTTTGATTTTAATTTTTTTTAAATAAACAGAACCATTATTAAATTATATAACAGTAGCAATAGGTTATTACTATTTATTATTTTTATTTACTCGCATATTTTATAATGAAGGGAGAAAAGAAAATGAAGTATAATTCAAATAAAAAACTTGTTAATTTTTTTAGAAAGGACTTATATGAATAAATATAAAGTTTGTGTTTATGCCATTTCTAAAAATGAAGAAAAATTTGTAGATAGATGGTATGAATCAATGAAAGAGGCAGATTATATTGTTGTACTTGATACTGGTTCAACTGATAATACTATATCTAAACTACAAGACAAAGGTGTCATAGTAAAACAAAAAATAATTAATCCCTGGAGGTTTGATGTTGCCAGAAATGAATCTATGAAATTAATTCCAGATGATACTGATATTTGTGTATGTACTGATTTAGATGAAGTATTTAATAAAGGTTGGAGAAAAGAATTGGAACGTGTTTGGAAAAAAGATACTAATAGATGTAAATATATTTATAATTGGAGTTTAGATGATAATAATAATCCAAAAGTTAGTTTTTATTATGAAAAGATTCACTCTAAAGATGGATTTAAGTGGATTAATCCAGTTCATGAAATATTAGAGTGTGAAAAAGATGAAAACTATGTAATTACAGATAAAATTATTTTAAATCACTATCCCGATTCTACAAAATCTCGTTCTTCTTATTTAAAACTTTTGGAAATGTCTATTAAAGAAAATCCTAACAATGATAGAAATATGCATTATTTAGGTAGAGAATATATGTATTATGGAAAGTATAAGGAAGCAATAAAAACATTAAAAAGACATTTAAAATTAAAAAATGCAACATGGAAAGATGAAAGGTGTGCATCATTAAGATTTATAGGTAGATGTTATAGTAATTTAGAGGATTATAAAAATTCTAGAATTTATTATAAAAAGGCTATAAATGAGGCCCCTTATTTACGTGATTCTTATGTTGAACTAGCCCTTCTTGAATATAGATTGGAAAACTATGAGGAATGTGAAAAATATTGTCTAAAAGCTTTACAAATAAAAAATCACCAAAAGACTTATATTAATGAAACCTTCAGTTGGGATAATACAATATACGATTTACTTTCTATTTGTTGTTATAATTTAGGAAAAATAAATTATGCAATTTACTTTGTTGATCTTGCACTTGAATTTACTCCTTCTGATCAACGACTTTTAAATAATAGAAATATATTTATTGAAAAAGAAGATTTTAAAAACTAATCTTCTTTTTTCTTTAAATCATGTCTATAAATTGATAAAATACTGACTATAAAAAGAATAATATCTCCTAGTACTAAAAACCAACTATGATAATAAACATAATATAATCCATATGTTATTCCTGTTGTTAAACCAGATACTCTAACCAAGGTCATATTTTCTTGCCACAAACAATAAATTCTAATCATTGAACCAATTGTTGGCAATAAAGAAATAACCCCTTGCCATGAAAAAATACAATTAATTATTGCTAAAGATAAAAATATAATGAGTAATAAAAAATACGCCTTTTTATCAAATTTTTCTTTATTTATAAAAAAAATTGTTCTAATAAAATTTAGTGCACTTAAACTAGCACCTGTATATGCTTGTACTAAAAAATCATAAATTCCTTCAAAAATACAATTAAAAGATTGAACAATTAATGATAATTTTCGCTTTTTTATACAAATACTTATACATACCATTAAAAATGCTAAAATACTAAAAATCATAAACATCCTACTCCTATTACAAATATTATTATAATTATTGCT
>X19_European_Ground_Squirrel__coassemble_24_pt1 | contig 16696 bp, 17 predicted proteins | sample X19_European_Ground_Squirrel__metabat2_low_PE_003 | metagenome-assembled genome bin X19_European_Ground_Squirrel
ATATTATATTTTTCTGATTTATTATTTGAAATATAATAATCACTAACCTTTGGATAAGTTATTTTTACTTTAACATCTTCCATAGAATTATCAATAGTATAATTTACATCGTAATATCCATTATATTCTTCAATAATTAAATTATCGTTCATTTCTATAATTTTTTCTTTTGTTTCTAATTCAAGACTTGTTACTTCTTCATATTCATAGTCCATAAATTTGATTACTGATAAACCTGAGCCTACCCCTATTAATACTAATCCAATAATAAATACTATAAAGGTAAATTTTAGTTTTATTTTTTTGTCGAAGATAAAGTTATAAACAAAATAAATTATTAAATAACATAATAAGATACATCCTAGTATTGCGATGAAAACAAATAAGAACAATAATCCATAACCTATCATTGATATAGATATAGCATCCATTGCAATTAACATTATTGTAAACATTATAACTGGAATCATAAATAATAAGATAAAGAACTTAGTAATAAGTAAAATTATTTTTCCTAGAGCATTAAAGAAATGAAATGTAGAATGTTTAGGATCTCTAATAATTATTTTTTCTTTAGGTTGCTCTACAATATATTTTTTATTATCAATTTTTTTCTCTTCTGGTAACGCTTTTTCTGTTTGTTTTTCTGTTGCTTCATTATCCTCAATTGTAATAAAATAATCTAAGTACCTAATTTTAAATAGATGTAGGAAAATCATAAGTCCAAAAACTATTAATGCAATTATTAATAATGGATCAATTACATTTGAAATGATTGATGAAATTATTGGAATGCGTAAAAGATTACCAAGAATTAAATTAAATACTAAACCATAGATAATCATTCCTAAAATAAATAATACTATAAAAATAATAAACATTTCGAAAATGCATTTAATCTTTTCTTTAAATTTCATACTCCAAAACATATTATATGCTTTGGTTATAAAATTTAAGAAATCATTAAAATAATTATTAAAATTAATTTTTGTATTTGGTTCCTTACTTTCTATTACTCCATCATCTAGTAAATCATCTAGATTACAATTTAGAATTTTACACATTTGGATTATTTTATCCATATCAGGATATGATGAACCTGACTCCCATTTTGAAACTGCTTGTCTAGATACATTCATTTTATCCGCAAGCTGCTCTTGACTTAAATTATTGTTTTTTCTTTGTTTTGCAAGTTTATCACAAAATTTCATTTTTCTCACCTCCACCTAAATTATATTATAAATAATATCGGTAGCAACACCAATTATCGGTATCTTTTTGTATAAATTTGGTTGCAAAAACAAAAAAGTCAATTAATTATCTAAAACTGACTCTTTTGTTTATATAAAGATTTGACCTTTTTCTTTTCAACTTTTATATCTTCCTTTTTGATATGTGGATTTAATCTTAATGGAATTCTTGGCTCTTTTGTCTTCGTTATCATAGGTATAATATCCTTTATTTGCTCTAATGTATATCTAGTTACAGGCATATCTAAAGTTTCAACCATATATAAATTTTTTTGCATAAAATTTATTGTAACATTTTGAATAGAAATATCATTTCCATCTGCTTTAATAATTATAAAAGAATCAGTTTCTATATAACCATCATTTGTTATATTTGGAAGACTTTTAATACTCATATTATCTATATAGTATTGAAAAAACTTTAGTTGATTTTCATCAAAATAACTGAAATCGGTATCTTTTTGATATCGTTTTAATGATCCTAAATAATGTTTTTTTATTTTATTAACAAGTTTTTTTTCGCTATCTAAACTTATATCTTGAATCATACTACCATTAGTTTCAAAGAAATATAAACATTTATCATCATCTAAATCTTTAAACATTTCTTTTACTTCTTTTCTTGTTCTATATTCAACTCTTTTAAAGGTTGGAACAACTTTCTTTATTAATAGGGCCTCATTATTGTCTTTAATTGCAAAACTCTCTACAACATTGTTATTATAGATTCTAATATATGGTTCATCAAAATTCTGCAATTGATTAGTAACCATATATTTTGAAAAACCAATTCTTGTTCTATGTGTTGGAATACTTGAATATGGAAATTGTTTTCTTCTTTCATCTTCTAAATATTTATTTATATAATTTTGTGAATCTGATTCGTAATGATATAAAATACCATCTTTATTTAAAACAGTAAAATTATTATCATATCTTATCATTGTTTGTATGCAATCTTCTCCAACATAACAACTTTCTATTCTTTGAACAATCATATTACTTTTTTCTTTTTTCATATATTAACTCCTCCAATTGCCTACTAATATAACATAATTTATTAAAACAATCAATTTTAAATTACCTTATTTACGGATGCATTATATATCATATCGATTGATTCTTTTAGAGTTTTATCAAATTCTTTTTGAGTTTGAGATTCTTTTAAACCCTCAAGTAACGCTCTTGAAAAGGAAGCAATTATATCTTTATTCTTTGATAAACGATTACATGCATCGGCTCTTTCATATCCACCAGAAAGTGCTACTACTTTTAATGTATTTTTATGATTAATAATTTCTTCATAAAAGTTTTCTTCAGTTGGAATTGTAAACTTAAATATTACTTTCATATCTTTATCTAGATAATCTAATTGTTTAAGAATTTCTGTTTTTAAAATATTTTCACATTCTTTTTTATTAGGACTTCCGATATTTACTTCAGGTTCTATAATTGGAACCAACCCATTTTCCCAAATAGTTTTTGCTAAAACAAATTGTTGTTCTACAACTTCACTAATTCCTACTAAATTATCTTCATAGATAACAGATCTCATTTTTGTACCAAAAATATTATTTTCTTTTGCCTTTTCTAATGTCTCAACTAAATTAGGAATTGGTTTCATTATTTGGACACCATTATTTATTTCTTCTAATCCCTTATCTATTTTTAAAAATGATATAATTTGTTTTTTATTCCATAAATAATCAGCAGTTTTTTCTTCATCTATTTTTCTATTCATTGTTTCTTCAAACAAAATTACACCAATTATTTTTTTACTAGTAAAACTTTTACTTGTAATCACCCTTTTCCTCATTTCATGAATTAAATTAAACATATCTGATTCTTTTTCATATCTATCCTTATCTATTCCATATAGTGCTAAAGTTTTACCACTACTTCCTCCACTTTGATCTAATGCTGCGATAAATCCTTTTTTATTTTCTAGTATTTTTGACTTTTCTTTATCCATATTTATCCTCCTATAATTTTAGTATATCACATTTTTATTATAATCATGTTCTAACTTTAATTATATCGTCCTGTTCTATTTTTCCAATTAATAATGATGAATTTTGATCATGATTTTTATAATTTTTTATTACTTGTTCTTCATCATAATTTGCATAACAATATTTACAAAAATGTTTACAAGAATTATAGACTCCAATATCGACCATTTCTACACAATTACAATTACCATTTTTCCTTGCTTTCCACTTTTTAAAATTTGTTTTTCCTGTTAATTTAAATGCCATAGTATGAGACAGGCAATCTTCTTTTTTAAATCCATATTCTACTAAATTTTCTTTTTCAAAACAAGTTTGAACAGTCATATTATGTTCCTTTGCACTCCTACTAAAAGATGTTCCTATTTCTTTATAATCTTCCTTACTAAAATCTTTAATATTTAGTATTTTTTTATTTTTTCTAACATTTTTATAATCATCAATAAAAGATATAATGATATGTTTTACATATCCATCTAGTAGATTGCACATTTTATCGAATGCTCTTTTATGATAATTTATATTATACTTATCACTTAAAAAGACTGGATCATATCTGATATACAAATTATCACTACCAATAATATTAGATAATTTTTTTATTGCTTCGATTAATACTTTTTTTGATATTACATTAGGTTCAATATCACCTTTATAGGGTGTTAAAGTAACGTGAAACAAAATTGGTTTATCAATATTTTCTAGATATTTTAAAATTGGAATTGGGTTTTTAGTACAAAATAAAATCGCATCTACATCTTTAAAGTTAATTCTACTAATTAGTTTTTTATTAAAAGGATTTCTTACATCAATATAACCTTCTTTATATCTATTCATAAACCATGGAGTATAAAATGCTACTACATCTGTTCTTCCACTTACATTTAAAATCATAATACTATACCTCTATCTGATTATAGCATAAAAATATAATCAAATAAAAAAGATAATTATTTCTATTACCTTTTTACTTTTTTCTTTTTATATATTCTAGTACTGTATCATCAAAAGCAGAATTATCAATATCAACATTCTCATTAGAAATTAAACATTGTCTAATTGGATTAAATTTAAAGGCTTCTTTTTCAATAGATTCAATACCATCTTTAAAAATAACAGTATCAATTTGATTAATGCTAAAAGCACCTTGCTTTATTTTCTTTACTTTACTAGGGATAATTAAAGTTTTAATTTTATTTAAATTAAAAGCATTAGTTCCAATTTTTTCTATAGTTTCTGGAAGAGATAACTGAACTATTTTATTATTACAAAAAGAAAAATCACCTATTATTATTGTTCCTTCACTTATCCATACATATTTAATTTGATTTTCATAAAAAGCAAAATTACCAATTATTCTTACACTTTCTGGAATAATAATCTGTGTTAATTTATTTTGTCCGAATGCAAAATCACCTATTTCTATTACTGTACTTGCTATAGATACTTCTTCTATATTTTTATCTTTAAAAACATAATTATCTATTTTTGTAACACCTTCGGGAATAACTATTTTTCCACCATTTCCTTTATAGTTACAAAGCACCCCTTTTTTTATAATAAATTCATCATCTTCTAAATCCATAATTTACTTCTGTCCTTCCTAGATTGTAACTTTATATATTTATTATATCATACTAATATAGAATTGCCGAATCTATTTCCTTATCTAATAATTTTGTATAATTAACTGCATCTATCTTAGTTCCAACAATCGTTTCATAATGAGTTGGTATTGCTAATTTTGGTTTAATTAGATTTGTGAGTGTTGCTGCTTCTTGATAGTCCATTGTATAAACTCCACCAATAGGTAATAATAAAACATCACACTTTACTAATTTATTTTCTTTAGTAATATCAGTATCACCAGTAATATAGTATCTAATATCATCTATTTCAATTAAATAACCTACCCATTCACTACTTTGCGTATGATATAGTTTATTAGTATTATATGCAGATACTGTTTGAAAATTTAAGTTAGGTAATGAATACTTATTATTTGGCTTAACCTTGTATATTTCATTAGTAAATCCAAAATCAACTACTTTAGAATAGCAACTTTCTGGTACTACTATAATAGTTTCATCCTTTATAACTTTTTTTATATCATCAAATGATAAATGATCATAATGTTCATGAGTTATAAAAATATAATCAGCATCATTTGTTTTTTTCTTTATTAAATAAGGGTCAATATAAACTACTATTTCTACACCTTTAATTTTAATTGATGATTGTGCACTAATTTCAATTTTTTCTTTCATAAAACCTCCTATTTTTCTATTTCTATTGGATTGACATGAATAACAGTTAAGTATATTTCAGGTATTTTATTAGTAATTTTCCTTTCAAGATTATCTGCTATTTCATGGGAATCAAATGTTGATAAATTTCCATCTACAAATATAGTAAATGATATTTGGTATTGATATCCAACTGGTGTTGAGTTAAAATGACTTATTTTTATTACATCTTTATAATTTTTGACAAGATCAAGTACTTGTTGCTTAGTATTATTAGATATTGATTTATCCATTAAAACATCATAACTTTCAATAAATATTTTTATTGAGGTAGCTATAATCCATATGGAAATACCAATACCTACTATACCATCAAAATAGTAAATATCTTTTAATATTAATAAACAGGAAATAAGATTAAAAAACGTAATAATACAATCATTTCTGTGGTCATTGGAATTTGCTTTTATTAATAAGTTATTGTGTTTTTTATATACTCCATTGGTATATAAAAATAATAATAATTTTACTATTATAGTTATAAGACAAACAACTACTAACCAAATAGAAAACTCTATTTTATGATGATGAATCAAAGAATTAAATGAATCTTGGAATATTTTTAGGGACATTAATATCATGGCAATACTTATTAGCATAGAATAAATATATTCTGCTTTTCCATGCCCTAAATTATGATCATCATCACTTGGCTTAGATGCTACCTTATTACCAATAAAGGTCATAAGTGATGAAAAAATATCTCCTGCACTATTAAAAGCATCTGCTATCATTGCCTGACTATTTGTAATAAATCCTATTATTCCCTTAATAATTAATAAAAAGATATTACCAATAATTCCTAAAATACTTGCTTTTTTAGCTGCCTTAAATCGATTCATCCTTTTCACTTCTTTCATCTAGAATATCTAAATATGTCTCAATCGCATTAATAGTATCTCTAACTACTTTTTTTCTTTTGCAAGTAAGCATATTATTTCTTAATATATTTAAAACTTTATCTTTATGAATAAATTCTAATTTTAAATTTCCATCTATTTCCTCTTGTGTAAAATTAGTATTTTTTAAATTGGGAGTAAAATCACCTTCCATGCAATAATAATTACCAATATATAAAGAGTTATCTCCAATGTTTGGATAATCTTTTGTTTCATAGTAAATCGTTAAAAAGGGTGTTCTTTTTTGCTTTGGAATTTCAATTCCAGTTTCTTCCTTTACTTCACGAAATAAACACTCCTCAGAATTTTCCCCCTCTTCTAAGTGTCCACCAGGCAATTGATAATTATGATCCATATAAACCAATAAAATCTCATTTTTAGAATTCATTAAAAGTAATTTTTCTCGTTGAGTTTTTCTTGTAATTTTATCATTTTCTTTCAAATCACTATATATAATCTTTTTTACCATGCATATCTTCCTTTGTCTATATATAATATATTATACTATATTAATTTCATTTTTCAAATTCATATATTAAATTAAATTTTGCATATTTCAGCTAATTTTTATATATACTATTAAGGACATAGTTATTGACAAATAATCATTTATTTGCTACATTAAGTATGTCAAAAGCAATTAAGTTTGCTTGGGGTTCGTGGTATCGCGGACGGTAAGAACTGGTTTATCCAGTTCTTATTTTTTGTTTAAGGAAATGTTTTTATTCCTTTATTCTTATAATTTGGATATCCAATTATTTTATCTTCAAATGTTAAGAATGCTTTATCTTTGGTATTTCTTTTAACATATTTATGAATGGGATACGAAAATAAATCTGTTATTTCAAGTCCTACATAAGTTGAACTATATTCTTCATTCCATTTAGGATTAAAATATACTCCATCTATTTTAGATTTTAGTTCTTTAGAACTAATTTTTTTAGTACCTGTTTTATTAATAACTTTACTAATATGTTCTAATAATTCATTATCTTCATCTTTACCTCTTGCCTCAAGCATTATTACACCTTTTTTATTATTGTCAGTAGCATAAATATATCTTTCTAATAGAAAATCAAATGCTACATTATAAACATTGTGAGTATAACCTTTTTTCAAATATTCATAAAGATTTATACTGATTGAAATGATTTTGCACTTAATATTCTTCATAGTATCTGTTAAATCAACCATAAATTCGTTGTAATTTATAACACTATCATTAAAACAGTTATCGTGTTTCCTTATATCTCTTGAATGAAAACATACTGCCTTTTCTCGTTTTAATTTACTATCATAAAACAATCCATTTTCCCAATATTTATCTTTTAATGATTTTATTATTTTCCTTGAATTCAAATACTCTTCTTTAGTAAAAATACATCCTGTAATGGTAAAGTATTTATCATCTTCTGATATTTTTTTCGTTTGATATTTGTTTTAATACATAAGTTAAATTACTGCTACTACCATTTTCATCAATACACATAACATAATCAATATCCTTTTTCATTGATAAAATTTTAGTAGGTTTATCATACCATTTTGACACTTTACCATCTCCTAACTTAATTACTTAAACTGAATTTTTGTATTTCTTCACCCGGATAATTATATAAAACCATTCCATCAAATTCTAAATAAAATGGTTCAAATTTCTCTAATATTTTACTTTGCAAAGTCTTAATAATTTCATAATCTTTATCAATATGTAAAGTCATATGAAATGTAAAATTTTCTGGATTATAATGTTCCTTTGGAAATTTATAATAGAAGATTTTTTGTAATCCCTTTAAATCTTGATTATCCTCTATACCTAGATATAAAACATAACTATCATATTTTCCATTCATTATTTCGACTTTATTTACTTTCAATTTTATTTTATCAATATTAACTGTTTTAATTAAATCAATAAATTCTTCTTGATTTTCCTTGTCTGTAGCAAAAATAGTAAAGTGGTATGGTAGATTATCAATATCATATCTATGTTCATCATCAATACCATATGGGACTTTACAAATTTTAAGTTTAATATTCGTCATAAGTTTATCAATTTTCTTAAGTTCACTTTGCTCTAAGTTGCTTATTAATGTAATTCTCCTACTCATAAGATTAATCCCCCTCGTATAAATTATTATTTAGTTTTATCATTGTTAAATTTCTATATTATCAAATAATGAATATACAGAGCATCCTAACAATTCATCTATTTCTTTTTTTAATTTTTGAGCTTCTTTTATATGATATTGTGTATTTTCATAAGCACCATAACGACTTATTAAATCAATTAATCTTTTTTCTAGTGTCATTACATTTTGCTTACAAATTAAATCACACAAATTTATAATTTTTTCATAAATTGTATATTCATGATTTTTTATAAATTCTTTTTTAAAAGTATATTTATTTGAATTAACATTTGTTATTCCACCAGCAACGCAATCTATATCATTATTCAAATAAGAATGAGTTAAACATACATTGGCATATTTTTCATCATAACCCAATTCTAAAAGATATTCATATCCTGATATTCCATGAGAAGTACCAAATCCAAATCTTTTTCCTATATCGTGAATATATCCTAACGTTTTAGCATAATCTTCATCTATATTAAGATGTTTTGCTATAACTGATGCAGTATTACCAACACATATTGAATGTTTTATCCAACCATCATCTTGTGACATACCCTTACAGTTTTCTAATAACTCTAGAGCCTCTTTACTATTCATTTGTTTCATATTTTGCACCCATTTTTATAAAGAAATCTTGATATATCTTATTGCGATATAAATCGTTAATAAATATTACTTTATGCCTATCTTCAGTTTGCTCATATAATCCATTATCTAAAACTTTTGGACAACTAATGTATTCGCTTTTAAACCAATCAGCATTTATTTCATAAGCAATAGCACTCAAATCCCATAATGTTTTACTTGATCCTATTTCATCTTTTGGTTCTTTCATAAATGACTTTTTACATTTAATAAAAATATCACATAAATATTTATTTAATTCTGTTTCTTTGCTTAAATAATGTTTTAATTCATATATTGTTGTAGATAAATTTGATGCAACATTTCTACAAGGAATAACCACTAATTCTACTTTTGAATCAAATACAGTTTGCACTGCTTTTATATCTTGTCTGAAATTAAATTCACTATTATCTTTTGTTAAGAAAGTATTCCCTCCAAGCCATACAACTTTTATTTTATTAATAATTCCTGGATATTTTTTGATAGCTAAAGCAACATTTGTTATTGCACCAATTGCTAGTATTGTCGTCTTCTTATTTTTATTTGCTATTTCTACTATTTTTTCTACAGCTTCATTACTTTCCTCACTATCTTTAAAATATTTGGTTGCGCCTTTATAAACTTTTGTCTTATATTCTGATTTATCCAACATATCTAATATTTTTAATGTTGTTTCATAACTTTTTTCAGCGCCTTCTTCAATAGTCATTGTATCTGCATATCCACTTTTAGAAAAAGGTGCAATTGTAATTGCTTGTAAATCAAATACATCTAAAGATTTTATTAAATATGTTAGTGCAAATTGATCATCAATTTCATTAAACATATCTGTGTCTAGTATTACTTTTTTCTTTTCCATTTTCTTAATCACCTCATATAATTCTTTCCAATTATTTACTACTTTTAAATCAGTGCTATTTCTTTTGTTATACTCTGTAGCCATTAAATAACAATCAACATTATTTTCTTGTAATTGCCTACAATTTATTCTTCCATCATCAAACATAACATCTATATTGTTTTCCTTACATTCCTTTGTCTTATTAGTATCTTCAGATAATATCAGTTTTGTATAATTAATATTATTATCTTCTAACCATTTAACAGTTGTTTCATAAGGATGTTCATAATGTGGATATACTCGATGTGAAATTAAATATAATCTATGCCCATCATCTAATAATTTATACATATAGTATTTGGCATCTTCTCGTGGTTCTAAATGCCTAGCAAATTTTTCCATATTTTTATTCATAAACTCTTTTTCTTCATTTTCTGACCAATCAAAGAAATCCTTAATCCAATTACCCTTTGGATTTATTATGCCCTTATTTCTTTTATTTTTATCTTCTTTTAAAAATTCTTCTAGCATCTTTTTATCAAAATCTGTTATTACATTATCTATATCTAATCCTATTCTCAAAATAATTCACCTCACATTATTAGGGTTTGATATTCCAATTTAAATGGCAGGAGTACACCTGCAGTGCTGGCTAAGACACAAATATCATTTTTTATAATTTGCAATGATTTTTATCTTAAATTTTTGGATTATTTTTTTATCTTATTATTTAACTGCTCTACACTTGTTTTAAAACTATTTTTCAAATATAATTTATTATTTTATTCAACAATAATATTATCTAATAAAATCTTTGATGAGTTAGATTTACCATTAAATGCGGTATATAATATTTTCATTTGTTCACCTACTTTTTTTACTTTTTAATTTATAATATATAAATAAGGCTATGTAACTTAATATTGCAAAAACAAAAGTAACCTTTATTGCATTATTACTTTCTTTAAAGATTGTATATGAAAGTAATGGAAGTATCATAGTCACTATTCCCTCAACAAACCTTTCAAATGTCACATAAGATGTTTGTAATTTATCTTTTGCAGTTTCGTATATTGCAATATGATCGTACATTTCATAAGAAGCATTGCCAAATCCTATAAGGATATATATTAAAGGTAATAAGTATAATAATTGATTATTATTTAATGACAATAATGTCGTGAATACAATAATAAATATTATACACATAGATAATATAAGTTTTGACCAATTTCTATTTTTGGTTTTATTGCCCCAATACTTACTAGAAAAAGCCTCTGATAAATTAACTAGAAAATTTATTACTCATTATCTTCTAAAAAGTAATTAACCATTTTTTCATAATTATCTTGACTATTTAAACAAGTGTCTATTAAATAACCTTTCTCATTATTAGTTTGATACTCTTTAATACCTCTTATATAAAAATCTTTATTTCTATCTTCAATAAAGAAAGGCATTATATCATTGTATAGACACTCTCTAAACATTATCATCCTACCAACACGACCATTTCCATCTTGAAAAGGATGGATTTTCTCAAATCTAACATGAAATTCTATTATATCTTCAATAGTTTTGTTAGATATTTTATCATACCACCCTAATAATTCTTTCATATCATTTGCTACATTGCTTGGTAAAGATGTTGTAATATTACCAACAAAGTTCTTTTTCTTTTTATACTCTCCAACATTAAACCATTCTTTTTCACAGTCAGTTAGAGTACCATCTTTTAAAATAAAGTGAAATTTTTTAATCATATCTTCAGAAAGTTTATCATCAATAGTATCTAACATATATTTAAATAAAGTAAAATGATTTTTCGTTTCAGTAGCATCTTTTAATACAATAATTTTATCTCCACTCGTAAGAATAGTTCCTGTATCATAAATACTTGCTGTTTCATCAGGTGTTATTGTAGATCCTTCAATGTGATTTGTATTATATGCAAAATCTAATTGAGTTTTATGATATAAACTACCAGACAAATTCATATTTTTTTGTTCAATTAGAACTTTTTTTATTTTACTTATTTTCATATTTTTTGCCCTCCTCGTATCCATATTATATCACTTTTTGCAAATGATTAATACCTTTTTATACCAAATATAATTAACTAAAAATGACATAATTAAGTTGTTTTTATATTCTCCAACTACCAAAAATATCTAAACTAATCAAAATAAAATTAAACCTCTATAAACTTTCTAAATTCTATATTAAATTATTTTAAACTAAAGCAAACAAAAATGGAGCCTTTTGGCTCCTTCAGGGGGTTCGGTTGAATATACACTCATCCTATATATCAATGAGTGATATCAGCATGATATTTATATCATCATGCAATTTAATCATAAATTATAAATTTTAAATTGTCAATTACTTATCTATAAATTTATTTTATTTTTTTCTAGTTTACAGTTGCAAGTTTTTGTTTTACTTTTCCAGAAATTTTCTTTTTATTTGATATATACGTTGCTACATAAAAAGCTGAATCAAACACATCTGGATTTTCTTTTTCTTGAAAAACAGTATTAAATAATTCCTTATTTACACTATCTTGACATCTATCATGATGAAATTGTTCTAAATCACTATGTAATTTAGGCATTCCTTTTTCATATATAAAGTATGCTAATTCAACATAAATGTAAGCATTTTTATTGTGAACTAAATTATAAACTTCTTCTTTACACATCCCTTGACCGATGCAATCTAATGTTTCAATAACTACATCTACAAATACTTTCTTTTCTTCTTTTGCTATATCATAACCTAATTCTTGCAATAATTCATCTATTTTTTTCAACTGTTCATCTTGTTGCTCTGCCACGAACTTTATTCTCTCCTTTCTTATTATTATATTCGTGTTTTCCGAAAAAAAACACAGAATACTAAGTGACTCCGTGCTATTGCTCGTGTAGAATTATTTATTAATAATCCCAGCATAGCTCACATAATTATATTATGCTTATATGCCCTCACCGTGCTTAATTATATCAAATCTATTAATAAAAGTCAAACAATATTATGAAATATTGATATTATTATTCTTTACATAATGTAGTACCTTGGTAAAAACAGGACTATCCTTATATATTTCCTTGTCATAGTGATACCAAATATCGAACGCCGTTTCCGCACCATCTTTTACCATTTGTTGAACTCTAGAACTTTTAAAAACAACATTATTTTCTTGTTCCGTTAATGGATGATGGCACCCCATATCCTGATATACTTTTGCCTGAATATCTGCTTCTAATTTATCACAATAATATGCAAACTTTGATTCTTCAGTTTTTTGGTCATCAAAATCAAACAATTTTTCAAGTAGTTCTTCCCAGTTGCTTAAGTTGTTAATTATTTTTTTCATTGCTGTATGCTCAATTTTTCTTTTTACCTCAGGTGATATATCATCAAAAGGAGTAATATCCCCAATTTTTATCTCTCCTATTTCATGAATACAAAGTGTAGAAATTACTTCATCTAAATTAATATTAAAATCTAATTCCAAGTCAAGTGCAATTGCCAAGGCTATAGTTCCTACTACATGTTCAGATATTTTTTCTATTCTATCATAATTAATATTCAAATGTTTTTCATCCCACCCACTTCTTATTTTTTCTTTCAATGTTCTATTTAAATAATAAAATTTAAACACTTTTCTATTTTTTTCAGAATCACCTATTCTATCAAATACACCATGTGTCTTTGCTATATAGTATAAGACATCTGCATCAGTACTACCAATTTTATTTTCAACTAAATAAGTATTAAAAAATTGCGATAACTGATTTTCTAAAATTACACATTCGTAGGCAAGATAGCCATTCTTTGAACCAGTAAAGAAATAATTCTGTATTTCATTTTCTAATTTATTTCTTTTACTATATTCAATTCTATTTAAAATTCTTTCTAGATTTTTTCTATCTTTTTTATGCATTTTGCTAAGTAATATAGTTCTAATTACCTCTCCTACATTATCAACTATCATATATTCTTGATTAAGTGCAGTTGCTAGAATAATTGAGCCATAGATATGATCTGCAATACTTTCTTTATTATCATCGGATATATATTTGAAACTATTAGCAATCATATAAAAATCCATTACATTTTTTATTTGATTATTTTGTAAAGTATTATCCATGTACGAAACCTCCTAAGTTTTTATTAATTATGATTAATAGATGCAACTAATTTTTGCTTTAATTCATTTTTTTCATTATCTATTTCTTTTAAAAGATATTCTTCTGAATCTTTTTTTGCTTGTAGTAATATCTTATAATCTTCTCTAGGATTTGCTATTTTAAATTCCATATCACCACTTTGTTTTGTTCCAAATAAATCTCCATGTCCACGTAATTTAAAATCTTCTTCACTAATTATAAATCCATCATTTACTTCTTTCATAATTTCTAATCTTTTTGTATCACTATCACTGATTAAAATACATTGAGATTTACTGCTACCTCTACCTACACGACCACGTAATTGGTGAAGTGTAGAAAGTCCAAATCTATTAGCATCAAATATTACCATGGTAGTAGCATTAGCAACATCCACCCCAACTTCTATAACGGTTGTAGAAATTAGTATTTGAATAGAACCTTGTGCAAACTCTTGCATAATTAAGTCTTTTGCTCCACTTGCCATTTTTCCATGAATTATATCAATCCTATATTGTTTACCAAATGCTAAGGTCATTTGATCTTTTAGATTACATACTGTTGCTATACTTTCATTTTCACTATCTTCAATTAATGGAGCAATTACATATACTTGATGGCCTAGTTTTAATTCATCAAACATCATTTGTAATACATCTTTTATTTCATCATTTTTCTTAACATATGTCTTGATTGGTTGTCTTCCTTTTGGCCTTTCTTTAATAATAGACATATCCATATCCCCATAAATAGTTAAAGCATATGTTCTTGGAATTGGAGTTGCACTCATATATAAAATATCTGGTTTAATTCCCTTATTTTGAAGATTTGCTCTTTGATTAACTCCAAAACGATGTTGTTCATCTGTAATAACTAAACCTAAATTATTGTATTCAACTTCTTCCTGTATTAATGCATGTGTACCAATAATCATATTAATAGTACCATCTTTTAATTCTTTATAAATTCTTTGTTTATCTTTCTTTAGAGTTGAACCTGTAAGTAATTCTACATTTACATTAGTATCCTTTAATAACTCTTTTAAATTATTATAATGCTGTACTGCTAAAATTTCAGTTGGAGCCATTAATGCACTTTGATATCCACTTATATAACTTGCAAACATTGCAATAAAAGAAACGATTGTTTTACCACTACCAACATCACCTTGTAGTAACCTATTCATTCTACTAAAACTTTCTAAATCTTTTACTACTTCATTTACTGCTTTTTGTTGGTCAGAAGTTAACTCAAATGGAATTTTCTTAATAAACTTATTTAATTTATCCTTATCGATATCATGTTTTACACCCTTATTGTTTTTCTTATTTTCTAACCTTAGATAGTTAATCTTAAACATAAAAGCAAATAATTCCTCATATTTTAACCTAACTGTAACTTCTTTTAATTTTTCTATAGTTGATGGATTATGAATAATATTTAGTGCTGTTTTTTTATTTAAAAAATTATATTTATTAATATATTCTTCTGGAATATAATCAGATATTTCTTTTCCATAGAATAATAATGCCATATTAATAAATGTTGCGATATTTTTATTAGTAAGTCCGCTTGTTGCATGATATACTGGTTCTATTTTAACTTTATTTGATAATGTTTCAAATTTTATTTCTGAAGCTGTAATTACATTTTTCTTTTTATCAAATTTTCCTATTACTGTAACACCTGTTCCTACTTGTAACTGATTTTTTAAAAATGCTCTATTAAAAATAGATACACCCACTACTCCACTTTGAGTAACAAGTCTAAAATTCATTTTATTAAGTCCTGCTTTAAATCTCATTAAAATAGGAACACTTTCTATTTTTCCATCAATAATAATATGTCCTTGATCTTCTGTTCTAGTAAGATCTCCACGCTCTAAAATATCATAGCGAAACGGATAGTGTGTAACTAAATCCTCTATTGTATTTATATTTATTTTATTTAATAGAGCTAATGCTTTTGGTCCTATTCCCTTTACATCTTTTAAGTCAGCCACAACTACCACTTCCTTCTCGCATATTATATCATATTTAAAAAAAATTTCAAAGAAAAAAAAGAAAATTAAATATCTTTTAATTTAATTTTCTTAAATATTTTTCAACACCCTTGTGATTACAATCTTCTGTTATATCTTTAGCTACTTTTTTAACTTCTTCTATTGCATTTTCAACAGCTACACCAAGTCCTACATTTTTTATTAAATCAATATCATTATATCCATCACCAAAAGCAATTACATCATTTATATCTATTTTTAACTTAGTACAGATTTTCACAACTCCTTCATATTTATTAACATCTTGATGCGTAATTTCTAACATATACTTATCATCATTTATTTGAATATTAATGTTGATCTTTAAATCCAATTTTTCTATTTTCTCTAATACTTCTTTTGCATCTTCAATACTCTTAAAATAAATCTCCATCTTATAAATATTAGTT
>X19_European_Ground_Squirrel__coassemble_33_pt1 | contig 14701 bp, 14 predicted proteins | sample X19_European_Ground_Squirrel__metabat2_low_PE_003 | metagenome-assembled genome bin X19_European_Ground_Squirrel
ATTAAATCTATATTTAATAATCAAATATTATTTTCAAAATAAAAGAGCAATTATTTATAAATTACTCTTCTTTTTAAGTGTGTAGGTCTGAACTGTTACAAAAATTACACAATTTTTCATATTTATTGTTCAATTTATATGATATAATTTATAGTAGGTGATAATATGATAGAGAAACACTTTAAAACTCTTGATGAACAAATAGAAATTTTAAAGTCGAAGCATATGACTATTTCTAATGAAGAATATGCTAAAGGAATACTGCTTCGTGAGAATTACTTTTTCTTAAGTGGATATAGGCATATATTTATGGTTTCTAAAAATGAAAGAGTATATAAGGATGGGACTACTTTTGAAGAATTATATAGTTTATTCTTATTTGATAGAACTTTTAGAAATATTTTATTTAAAAATTTATTGATTATAGAAAATAATTTTAAATCTATCATATCTTATCAATTATCCAAAAAATATGGTTATAGAGAAAATGATTATTTAAGAAATAAGAATTTTACAAGAAGACCAGATAAACAGCGTCAGTTAAATGATTTATTAAAGAAGATGAAAAGACAGATTAGAGTTAATGGTAGTCAACATACTGCTACTCAACATTATTCTTATAATTATGGATATATACCATTATGGATCTTAGTTAAAGTATTATCTTTTGGATTAATATGTGAAATGTTTTCTATATTAAAGGATGAAGATCAAAAAGCAATAGGAGATATTTATAATTTACCTACTGATACTTTAGAATTATATCTTCCACTTTTATCAAATTATCGTAATTTGTGTGCACATGAGGATATTGTATATGAAAATAGAACTCAAAAAGTTATTAATAATACTATATATCATCAAATTTTAGAAATACCTAAGGATAATGGTGAATATATTTATGGTAAAAATGATGTATTTGCACTAATGATTATGATGAGACAGTTATTAGATAATGATAAGTTTAAATCTATGATTATTGAAATCGAGAATGCTATTAATACATTAGATTATAATTTAAAAACAATTAGTATAGATACTATCTTAAACAAAATGGGTTTTCCAAAGAATTGGAAAGACTTGGCTAATATTGAAAGGAGTGTTATAACAAATGAATGAAAAAAATACAAAAATAGAACAAATTGAAATAATTGAAAATGATAGAATTAAAGATAATTATAAGGAAGTAAAAAGGGAGAGTCCAAAGAAAAAGAAGAAAAAAAAGGATTATAAATTACTTAAAATGTTTTTAACAGTAGTGTTTGCTGTAGTAATTGGATTAATTATAGTTATTTCTATTTTGAAGTATACACCGTTATTATCAAAATTAGACAGTTCAGCAGAAAAAGAAAGTTCTAAAAAAATAGTTACAAATACAAAGAAAAATACTGTATATGAAAAATCTAGTTTAGCAGCAGCAGTTGAAAATGTTTATGATTCTGTTGTTATGGTAATATCATATAAAGATGATGAGGAACAATCAACCGGTACTGGATTTATTTATAAAAAGACTGATAAGTATGGATATGTTATGACTAATCAACATGTTGTAGCAAATGCAGATTATGTAAAACTTGTTTTATCAAATGATGAAGAAATAGATGCTGAAATACTTTCAGGTGATGAGTATTTAGATTTAGCTGTTATGAGAATTAACAAAGACAAGATTCCACAAGTTGCTACAATTGGAAAATCAGAAAATATGAAAATAGGGGATACAGTATTTACAGTTGGTTCTCCTATGGGATATGAGTATCGTGGAACTGTAACTTCTGGTATTTTATCTGGTAAAGATCGTATGGTTTCAGTTAGTCTATCTAACTCAAATAGTAATGATTGGGTAATGAAAGTTTTACAAATTGATGCAGCAATTAACCCTGGTAATAGTGGGGGACCATTACTTAATGCTAGTGGAGAAGTTATCGGTATTAATTCAATGAAATTAGTTCAAGATGAAATAGAGGGTATGGGATTTGCTATTCCGATTGAAATGGCAATGGCTCATATTGAAGAACTAGAAAAAGGAAAGAAAATTGAATGGCCATTATTAGGTATTAGTATGGCAAATGTTACAGATACTAATTTACTATATAGAAATAGTATTATGATTGATAAAAATATTAAATATGGTGTTGTTGTAGTAGAAATATCAAAGAATAGTGGTGCCAGTAAATCAGATTTAAAAGCAGGAGATGTAATAGTGGAATTAAATGGAGTTAAAGTAAGAGACTCTGCTTTCTTAAAATATGAATTATATAAAAATAGACCTGGTGATACTATTGATATTACATTTATTAGAAATGGTAAGGAAAAAAATACAAAGGTTGAATTAGGAAAAAGTAAGTAATATAAAAGACCAATAGGTCTTTTTATTTGCAAAAAAAATAGATATCAACTTGATATCTACTTACTTCTTAACACATATTTATATACTATATTATCATGTGTAATAGTAAATATTGAGATGTGTTTATATATATTTTCATAGAAGATAATAGGTATTCTTAATTCATCTTCTAGATCTAACATTTCTTCAAAACTTTTTACTAATATGACATTGAAATCTTTTTCTTTTACTGGAGTTTCAACCTCAACAATTACTTGATCATAGTTCTTTAATATCTTATCTAATTGTTTTGTGTATTTACTCTTTGGTTTAATATTAAATATTGCTTTAAATAGTAAAATAAATAATATTGTAGAAACTAGTGATATAGTTGTACATATAAATATAAGTGGTTTGTTCTTTATTTCAACATTTCTTTTATTTTTATAGATATTTTGAGAATCTTGCTTTTTGTAATCTTCTTTAATAGAAAATGCTTGTACACCTAACGGTATTTCAAGTATAATTTTATCAGTTTTTTTAATATCTTTATTATTATATTTTCCTGTTACTGTAACATTCATTACTAATTCTAGGTTAGTAGTTAAAGCCATACCAAATTTTCTTCTAAACTTTATTACTTCATTTTTATAGGCTGGATAATCAAGATTAAGTTTCTTATTAATAAAGAATCCATCTTTATTTTTTACTTCCTTTGATACTTTTTTTAATAATACATAATCCTTTTCCCATACTACATTATTTTCTGTAGTATTATTACCATGATTTATACCATATAGTCTGCCTTTTATATCATAGTCATATTTTAAATTGGCAGGATTAGTACCAGAATAAGTATATGAGAAGTTAAGATCAATATTTTTAACTAAATCAGCAATATATACTTTATTTTTAGACATTTCATTTTCATCAGTAAAATTATTTTCGTATAACCTGACTTTATAATCTACATTTTTATTTATAACTGATGTATATAATACTTCTGTTGGAACATTTTTAATTTTAATTGAATTTAAGTATATTTCTAATAGAGGTAAAAGGATACCTAAAGATAGAATTAAACTCAATACGATTCGAACCCATAATTTTAAAGTGGGCCTTTTTCTATAATATTGGTCCATATTTACCTCCCTAGTAACTATCTTTCAGCTTCAATTCCAACGTCTTTATTTTTATTGAAGAAATCATTTAGCCATACGGTTGGATACCCAACTTTAGGAATTTTAAATTTAACTACTCCAATAATTTGATTTGGACTTACTTTTTCCTTATCGGCAACTTTATTATTATCACCTTTTGTAATATATAATATACTACCATCATTATGCTTTTCTATATATATAATTCTGTGCGCAACGATGATATTATTTAATCTATATTCTATTATATCATATTTCTTTAGCTTTTTATCAGTTTTTTTACCAAATTGTTCCACAATTACTACATCCCCTCTATTAAATATGGGTGACATACTGTTAGAAACTATAGCAGTAGGTTTATACTTTAACATTCCCGCAACAAATAAAGCTAAAGTTATAAGTGGAACAATAACAGGAATAATTTTTGTAGGTTTTGATTTTTTTATTCTAGATCTTGGTTCTATACTCTCTATTTTATTATCTAAATTTTTAATTAATATAAATGTGAGTATAGGCAATAATATACCTATTAGTCCTGTAAAATACCAATTTAAATCTGGAATGATAGGTAATATATAAGTAGTTAATTCTTGGGGAATTATATATATTAAATTTGTAATGTAACCAGATGTTTTACTAACATATGTTAAGACTATATTAGTAGTTAATGAAGGTATTATTATTTCAAATATTATTTTAAATAAATCTAAAGAAGTAAGCGATGAATTAAAAGTATTATATAAATCTATATCAATTAGTGTAAATATAATTACGATTAATATATAGATAATTTTTTTATTACCAGAATTTCTTATTAAGATGTTTCTAATGATTTCTATTGCTACAATGGGAAGTATATACATCCATATATTCTTAATGATACCTATTAAACTATGAGAGTAGATAGTTCTAACATATCCAAAAATTAATCCTAAAAAAACATATATAATTAGATATGAGAAAGTAATTATGAATATTGTTTGGTATTTGTTCTTCTTTGCTTTTATTCTTTGAGAGTTATATGATTCTGAAAGTAAAAATGATATTCCTAATAAGACTATATAAAACAGGGGATTAATTATTGTTGACATTATAGTTGGTAAAAATTTATATCCATATAATGTAGAGAATAATAAATAAATGATTAGTAATATATAGATAATAATTGTTTTGATATTTAGACTTTTCATACTATTCCACCACATTTCCCGTCGTATCTATTTTGTATTGTTCTCCATCTTCAGTTGTAACAATAGTTTCAATTATGTAAATTTCTTCTTCTATAGGTGTAGATACGTTCATATTTACTTCAAATTTTGTATTAGCAAGAATTTTGGGGTTCCATGAAGGTCCCGACATAGTTAATATGCTTGTTGTTTCATCGTAATTCCAGGTTGCACTCCATAAAGCATTAATTGTGAAATCATTAGGAACATAAATTTTTGTGGTCCATGAACTAATTATATAATCTGAATTATTGTTAATTGCAAAAAGATATTGTTTTGTAACTCCCCAATCATAATAAATTTGTATTCCACTATTAATATTTTTTATGCTTGGAATGTCAGGGTTATTAGAGTTATCATAAGTATCTTGTTCTATGAATTCTCCATCTGTTAAAAACTTAACTCCAAGAGTAGTAAAATCATAAGTAGAATTAGATGTCTTAAACCTATAACTAAAAGTAGTTGATGTATTAGTAGGTGATAATATTGCATTTGAAGTATTATTTTTAATTGTTAGGGTTTCACCTTCAACAGTACAAGAAGATGCATTGTAACATTCTATTACTTCTGAATCAAATGGAATTTTTATATATGTTTCCCAACCTGTAGTTGTTTTTTCCTTTGTATATGTTAATACTACATCATAACTATAGTAAGTTATATCATCTATTACTTCTTTTTTTATAAGAATATTATCAATAATATAATCATCTCCACTTTGTGGAATACTTGCAGTAGTAGTAATAGATAAATTTTCATTTAAAAAAGAATAAGCTGTGCTTATTGTTAATATAATTATTACATATATAATACCTATTAACATATAATTACTTGACTTATTCTTTTTTATTTTGCGCATATTTATCACCTATTAATTAACTTACCTTTTGGCTATAATCTAAGTAAATTGTACCAGTTTTACTAGTAACATCTGTAGTTGGCATTCCAGCATTTTCAGGCCATTCAATTGTTACTCTAAAATAGTTTTTACCAGTAGTATTTAATAAGTCTCCAGTACCAGTTACAACAGAACCATCAGCTGAATCTAAACGATCAACAGTATAAGTGATTTGAGTTGGTTGTGCATTATTAGTTTCAGTAACACCTGTTACTTCCTTAAATGTAGCATCGATAGTACCAGTATTTTGTACAACTAAATCATAAACAATTTTGCTACCAGGTTGTGGTAATTTAACATTGAATGTGGCAGCTGTTCCACTAGCAGTTGGAGTATCAACTTCAACAGCATCTATAGTTGATAATGTATCATTTTTTGCAATTGATAAGAATGAAATTTCCCATTTTGCATCTCCAGTACTAGCAGTACCATTAATTGTTAATTGTGTTGCTAAGGCAGCATAACCTATAGTCATTAATGCAATAGTAATTAATAATGCACCAATGATAATACCATTTCTTTTTGTTTCGTTTCTCATATATCCTCCTTATATTTTATATATTTATTCTAACATACATTTTTTTTACTTGCAATAAACTTGACATAAAATTACAAAAAACAACTATGGTTTGACACCAATTAATCTGTATACTAAAATAATAATTATTGAAAAGAGGTGTATTATGAAACGTGTTGGTATAATTTTTGCAATGGAAGAAGAATTAATAGAACTATTAAGGTATTTAAATATAGAAAAAGAATATAGTATTTTTGATTTGAAATTTTATGAAGGAATTATAAATAATGTTTATTGTATATTAGTAAAGAGTGGAGTAGGTAAAGTGAATGCTGCGAGGACTACGCAAATATTAATAGATAATATAAACGTTGATTATATATTTAATATAGGTGTTGCTGGTGGAGTTAGTGATATTTTAAGGGTTGGAGATATTATAATAGGAGAAAGTCTAGTCCAACATGACTTTGATATTACAGCATTTAATCATGAGAAGGGTTATATTCCAGAAGTTGGTGTTTATATTAATTCTGATGAATATTTATTTAAACTTGCAAATGAAGTTTTAAGTGATAATGATAATATGAATGTATTATCTGGTGTTATTGCTTCAGGTGATATATTTTGTACTGAACTTAAGATGGGACAAAAAATTAATACAAAGTTTAATGCTTTATGTGTAGAAATGGAAGGTGCTTCTATTGCACAAATTTGTTATTTTAGTCATATTCCATTTTTAGTATTAAGAAGTATATCTGATACACCAAATAATGATAATGTAATAACATATGAAGAGTTTTTAAAGTCTAGTAGTAAGAATATTGCTATGGCAATGAATAGTATTTTACATAGATTAAGTGAAGATTTTCTATAATTAATATTAAAAAGAACGGAAATATTTTTTTCTCATATATTAATGTAGGTGATTTAAATGAATGATAATTTATTAGTTGTTGTAGATGCTGGTCATGGCGGAACTGATAGTGGAGCAGTAAGTGGTAATTTTTATGAAAAAAATTTTAACTTACAGGCAGCAAATTATATATATAATAGGTTAGAACAGTTAGGAATACCTGCTGTTATGACAAGAACTGGTGATACTTATCTACCTAAAAGTGAAAGGATTCAAAGGGTAAATGAAATATCAGATAAAGATCCAGAGGTTATATTAGTGTCTAATCACATAAATGCGGGAGGTGGCGATGGTTACTATGTGTAGTTTAATTATTCTACTGAAGAACCGAGAAATCGGCTTGCTTTTTGTTTTAAGCTATTTTTTATAAGGGACTTTTAATTTTAACTTTAATTGTTTTAGACACTATTTAGACCTAATTATATTTAGCATTTACCGTAATTATTTCTATATAATCATTTAAGATTTATTAGAATAATGATATAATATAATTGCAGATAGTTGAGAATATTTCATTTTAATGATGGAGTATGCTCTATTTTTTTGATTGGAGGTTAAATATGTAATAGTACACTAAAAGAACATAAATTGGTCAAGAAACAACTGTTAACTCCGTGGAATGCAATTATTGGAGATAAATTTACTCTAAGGTCCTGGTATAAAGAATGTGTACCTGAATATTTATGGCTTGGGTGTATAGTCAATAAGTACGGGCGTAAAGAGGGATTAAAAAGAATTTATTATATTATAGAATATATATTAAATAATAAAATAGAAATAAGCGATTTAAGGTTTTCCTCTTTATTAAAATTAAATGACTGTTCTTTATATGATTATATTGGAATAATGGTAGATAAAGATTTAATGGATAATTTTTGCTGTGTTTGCAATAATAATGAATTATATAGAAAGAAATTTTATAACTTTAAAAAGACAAATAATTACAGAATAGAACAAATAAAGGACAATATTAAAGAATTGATAGATGACCATTCAGAAACCTCTACTGATATAAGGTTCGTTATAGTTTATTTTTTATCGGCACAGGGTAAACTTCGTTTTATGGAGGGAATGGAAATAGTAGATGCAATTAAAGAATATTACTATCTAGACCATACAGATGAAAAAATGAAATTATATAGACCATTAATTAGAAGCACAGAAATAACTACTGAACAGATATATGAGTCAAGAAACTATCCTTTATACTTTTGGGATGTTCTTGGTAAAGTAAGTGATTGTGATTACTTTTACATAGATTATAAAGAAAGGTGTAATATAAACGTGAAAGAATATATTCAAGAAGCAAAAAAACAATTATCATTGTTAGTTTTAGAACATTCAAAAAATTTTGATGATACAAAATTTACTGTATTAACTTCAATATATAATTATTTCTTAAAAATAATGAATGAAATTGACGAAGGAAATTTATATTTTAAAATATCAGGCAGAATTTTAATGAGAACACTAATGGATTGCTATGTAATTGCAAAATTTTTAGCTACTGAAGAAAATAATAATCCAAATATTTATATAGATTACATTGAAGATGGATTAGGGCACTATAAGCTTATTAATGTTAAAGCTCGTGATAACAAAATAGAAGAATATGGGCATATGCTGCCAATCGTATTAGAATCCTTATCTAATGAACCAAAATCCGAGGAATATCTTGATGTTAATTTAGGATATTTTAATAAGAAAAGCGTAATAGATAGATTTAAGGAAATAGGTGAGAAAGAATTATATGATTTATTGTATGATTATGATGTACAATTTTCACATGGACATTGGGGAGCTATAAGAGAAAGTGCAACTGTATCTTGTTCTAATCCATTACATAAAAGTCATTTTCATTCTGATATAAATTTTGAAGTTGATTGTTCAAGTATAAAGTCGGATATGCTAAAAATATCAAATAAATTTATTGAATTTTTAAACTCACAGTATGAAGAATTTAAGATTGAGGAATTAGGAAAATATGGATCATAGAATAGTAAATATAAACAATCAGTACCTTATATTTATAGAAAAGCTAAAGTTAAGATTAAATAATCATAAGGAATTTTTAGATTTTCTGGATGAAATAGAATTATTTTGGATGAAAAATAAACAGTTTATTTGTGAGTTTTTAAAATATCAAAAGTGTTCATATATTGGTGGTGCTATGTACATTCATTTTAGTGAATATGAGCATAAGTTCCCTTTATGCATTAATAATGCATTGATAATGGATGAGCCTATTTGTAAAATGATTAATATGTTTAGATTGAATGATATAATAGATGAAAATCGAATGATGGAAGTCTTGATACATATTGTTGATAATATTATAAATAATAAAAAAATAATAAATAAAAATAATATACTAATAGTTCCAATGGGGTCTTATTATCCGGATGTATCAAATGATATAAGTTATATAAGTAATAAATTTGCATATCAATCGTTAACTGAATTTACTAATTATACAATTCAAAGTAATGAAGATTTGATAAATTATTCTAAAACTATTAATGATATAGAAGAACTAAATAAACTTGTTAAAGCCGATTATATATTTACTTATCAGGAAGATATGAGTAAAAATATAACAGAAAAAATTGTTAATTATTGTAAGAGTAGTGGAAGAATAATCGATTTATCAAGCCCTACTGATGTTATGAAAGCATTATATGAATTTTTATATGGAAAATTTTGTCAAGCCATTGAATTAATATATTTATCTGACATTTTGAATTTAGATTTATTTGTTTTTAGGGAAGATGCAGTATACTATTTAAACTTAATAAATTGTCAGTTTGATAACCATGAAGAAAAAATTCATAATATAATAAAAAGTACAATTATTTCTCTATTTCTGCACAAAGAACTTCTACAAAGAGATTATAAGGTTTGTGATAAAAAAATCAGTAAAAGAAAATTGCTAAGCATTTGGAATAAGATACTTGCTAAAAAAGATGAATATATGCATCGAGAAAAAATTGATTATAAAAAATTAAGAGATATTATAGGAAATGAAATAAAATAAGAGTCGTAATTATTAGGCTCTTTCTTCTTTATTACTTAGATAAACAATAGATTTTAAAAATTCAATATCAATATTAAAATACTGAATAACCATTTTAGTAGGAACACAATGTGATGGTAAATACTTAGATGGATTTTTTTCTCTGAAATCTGCCTCTATAGTTTTTTATTTTGTTCTAGATGATATTTCTGTGGCAAATTAGATATGTGAATAATAGTTTTCTAAGGTTAATTACACCAAAAAGGTAAAATTTATTAACAGTAGATAAAATATTTGGAGAAATTGTCGAATTCTATGCTATAATTGTAAATAAGGAAAAACTTCGGGAGGTAAATAATGGCAAAGAACGATAAATTAATGAATGCAAAGGAAGTAAAATTTGATGAATTTTTTACAGAATACAAAACTATTTCAGATGAGTTAACACATTATAGGAATCATTTAAAAGGAAAAATTATTTATTGTAATTGCGATGATCCTTGCTCAAGTAATTTTTGGAGATATTTCCATAATAATTTTGCATCTTTAGGATTAAAAAAACTAATATCTACGCACTATGTTAAAGATAGTGAACCATCATATAAAATTGAATATACTGGCGGAGATGATTTTAATATGGATGCAGGAAAGATATCGAAAATTGTTGGTGATGAAACATATACAGCAGGTGATTTTAGAAGTAAAGATTGCATTAAATTATTAAAGGAATCTGACATTGTGTGTACTAATCCACCATTTAGTCTATTTGGTGAATATATTAAACAATTAATGGATTATAATAAATCATTTATAATAATAGGAAATATGAATGCTGCACATAATAAGAATATTTTTCCATATTTTAAAGATAATAAGATTTGGTATGGAGCAAGTATTCATTCTGGTGGTGTTGACTTTAGAATGCCAGAGAAAATAGAATTTTATAGTGAAAATGTTTTTATGAAAGATGGAAAACCATATATTAATTTGGCTGGGATTAGATGGTATACAAATTTAGATATTTCTTATAGACATGATGGATTATGGCACAAAAACGGTGATTTTGATAAAACATTAAGTCATTACTATTATGAAGGAAATGAAGATAAATATATTCATTATGACAATTTTGATGCAATTGATGTTCAATCATCAAATGAGATACCAATTGATTATAAAGGTATGATGGGCGTACCAATTACTTTTCTTGATAAATATAATCCTTTGGAATTTGAGATAATTGGTATAGGTTCTGGTACTTTGGCTGCTCAAATAGGTGTCAAAAAGAATTATAGGGGTAGAACTGATATTGCTTATACCGTTAATGGAAAAAGTAAATGTCCGTTCAGTAGAATAATTATAATTAATAAAAATCCAATCAGTAAAAGTGAAGATAATGGAATTTAGGAGGTAAATAATATGTCAATGGAAGTAAAAAGAATTAGAGATTTAGTTAATAGAGACATCATTAAGGTTCATAATAAAGAAAAAGGTTTCACAGTAAGAGATTTATGTGAGGGTTATACCGGAAACGATGATGGTTTTACAACCGATAGTATTTTTGGATATAATGGTAAATTAAATATAAGACCAGCATATCAAAGGAATAATGTATATAATGAAGAAAAAAGAGATGCAGTAATACAAACTATTTTAGATAGTTGCCCATTAAATGTAATGTACTGGGTTGATAAAGAAGATGGGACCTTTGAAATGCTAGACGGACAACAAAGAACATTAGCCATATGTAATTATTTAGCAGGTCATTTTTCTGTTATATCAGATAAGTTTCCAAAATCTGTTCCTCAACAAGATTTTCCAAATTTGCAGATGAATTTAACGGATTTAGCAAATCAAATATTAGATTATGAACTAGATATTTATGTATGCAAGGGTACTGCCTCTGAAAAATTAAAATGGTTTCATGTAATTAATACTTCTGGTGAACCGTTGAATGAGCAAGAATTAAGAAATTCCTCTTATACTGGAAAATGGCTATCAAGTGCCAAAGGATACTTTTCTGCTACTAGAGGTAGAGGTGTTAATTTGGCGGATATTAATCCAAATAATAATAATCAAGAACCACTTTTAAATGGCAATTGGAATAGACAAGAGTATTTAGAGACTGCGTTATTTTGGGCTGCTACACAGGAAGGTATAACTATTGAAGATTATATGCTTAAACATAGAGGTGATGATGATGCTTCAGAGTTATGGCAAACTTTTTCAAAAATAGTTGAATGGGTAAGGGGAAAGTTTGTTTCATATAATTCAGCACTAAAATCATTTAATTGGGGCGGAATATATAAAGAATATCATGACGGATTATATAATGGTAATTTAATAAGTAAAAATGCATCTGATATAAATGATGAAATTATTCGATTGACTTCTGATGATGAAGTTACTGCGTCAATGAAAGGTATATATCAATATATAATCTACGGAGATGGTAAATATTTACAAATAAGACAATTTGATGAAAAAACTTCTAGAGCTGTTTATGAAAAACAAAAACATCATTGTCTATATTGTGTTAAAGAAGGTAATAATAGAGAGTATGCATTTAGAGAAATGCATGCCGACCATATTCAACCATGGTCAAAGGGTGGAAAAACCGAAGAAAATAATTGCCAGATGTTATGTGCATCACACAACGAAAGTAAGGGTAATAAATGGTAATAATTCGATTACCATTTTCAGAGTATTGAACTTTGTCAACACTCTGACAACCACAAAGTGGTCGGTGAGTGAAATTTATTTCATTCATTTTTTGTTTTGTAATAATTATTAAATTAAATAAGTTTACAAAACATCTAACAAATTTTAAAAAGATGTCCGGTATTTTGTAAAAAAAGATGAATAATTAATTGTTTAATAAAGTCATACACTATAAAGAGGTGGCTTATGTTTAAAATAACAGAAACTTTCAAAGATGATTCTCCTAATTTTAAAGATTTGGTAATTAAATTTATAAATAGTGTGATAAATAGTGATTGACAGTATGCTCTTAATTAAATTTATGCGTTATATTTTAAATAACCTTAAATGTTGTACAGTAAGAAAGGAGAGTAAACTTGTATAACTCTTTAATAAAAATGCCAGAATACTATAAAGCGGGAATTTATATAAGATTATCAGAAGCTGACGAAGGCAAATCTTACGAATCTGAAAGTGAGAGTGTCCTTAACCAAAGAAATATACTAAAAAAATTTGTAAAGGAAAAGGGGTTTATTTTCGTAGATGAATATGTAGATGATGGTTATTCAGGTACTACTTTTGATAGACCTGGATTTCAAAGACTAATTGAAGATATTAAAGCCAAAAGAATTAATCTTGTAGTAGTAAAAGACTTATCTAGATTAGGTAGGGATCATATATTAACAGGTTATTATGTTGAAACTTTCTTTCCTGAAAATGGAATAAGATTTATTTCTATGCTAGAGGGATATGATAATGCTATTAATCAAGCAAGTAATGACTCTTCAACATGGTTATTTGCTTGTAATGATTATTATAGTAAACAAAACTCAGTTAAAATACGTAATGTTTTAAATGATAAAAGAAGAAATGGTAAATTTATAGGTAGTAGTCCTAGTTTTGGATATTTAAGAGATCCAGAAGATAAAGGACATTTAATACCAGATCCAGAGTATGCATGGGTAGTAAAAAAGATATTTGATATGGCTTATAGTGGAATAGGACTAACTGACATAACTACTTATTTGAATGATAATAATATAAAAACACCAAGTAGTTTAAAAAGAAAAAATCCTAATTCAAAAGCTAAATATAATTCTATGTGGACTATTTCTTCTGTTAAAAAGATTTTAAATAATCAGATGTATGTAGGTGATATGGTACAAAGTGTACAGACAAAAGTATCATATAAATCTAAAAAGAAAAAAACATTGCCTAAAAGTAATTGGGATATAATTAAAGACACTCATGAACCACTAGTAGATAGATTTATATTTGAAAGTGTTCAAAATAATGTTAAAAGAACTACTAAATCTAATATTACTAAAAGGGATAAAAGGTTATTTGAAAACTTATTGTATTGCAAAGAATGTGGTAATACTTTAACAGTATCTTATAGGAAAAATCATAATTATTGGACTATTAATTGTAATAGATATTCTAGAGATCCTAAAAGAAGGATGTGTGAACCTCATTTTAGTCCTTATGATAAGTTAGAAGAATCATTACTTAAAGTTATAAAAAATACTTGTAAAAAGTATTTAATAAAGTTAAATGTATCTGAAATATCAAAGAGTCTTAATAAAAAAGATAATAAAGATAATGTTAATAATCAAATTAATGAATTAAGCAAACAAGAAAAACAATTTATTAGTAAATTAGATATGTTATATCAAGATAAATTTGATGGAATAATATCGGAAGAAATGTATTTAAGAATATCTGGAGAAACAGAAATTCTTCTTTCTAGAACAAGAAAAAAATTCAGGAACTTCAGGATACTAAGGATAATAAAAAGGTTAATAATTCAGAATTGAAATACTATGAAAATAAAATTAAAAAATTAATTGATATTGATAATCCATCGAGAGAGTTAATTCAAACTTTAATAGATAAAATTATTATAGATAAAGATAGAAATGTAGAAATTATCTATAAATTTAGTATA
>X19_European_Ground_Squirrel__coassemble_36_pt1 | contig 14553 bp, 16 predicted proteins | sample X19_European_Ground_Squirrel__metabat2_low_PE_003 | metagenome-assembled genome bin X19_European_Ground_Squirrel
AAATTGATCCACCATCAAAAATTCCTAGCGCATTAGAGGAAAATGATAAGAAAGAATCACCTAATACGAAAGTTGTAGAAGACGATGATGATGAGGAGTTTTTAGAGGCAAAAAAGAAAAAGAAAAGTAAAAAATATAAGAAAAGAAATCCCTTTGTATTGTTTTTAATAATAATTATTTGTTTAGCACTTGGAGCAGGAGCAAGTTATTACTATTTTGAAGTTTATACAGAAGAAGATGTAAAAGAAGAAACAACAAAAAAAGAAGAAGAAAATGTAGAAAATAAAGAAAGTACTGAAGAAATAAAACCTACAAGTATGTTTGTCAAAAACTTAATTGGTAGATATGATATAATAGAAGAATCTAACGTTTTACCAAATTATCAAGCATTATATGCTACTGACAAGATTGCAGTAGAAAATATGGATAAAGATTATCTTAGATATATAATAGCCCAAAGTGCCAATGATGGTCTATATTATACATCAACGTTATCATTTAATAAAAATAAAATGGCTGAATATTCAAAAATATTGTTTGGTAATAATGTTAGGATTGAAGACGCTGATATTAACTATCCTTTTTCTAAAAACAAGATAGTAGTTATGAAGTATGATTCTAGTAATGGTTTTTATACACATACTGATATAGATGAACATTTGACATTAGGTATAACTGGTTATTCTTTACAAAAAAAAGTTGTTAAGGTAACTAAAGAGAAAGATAAACTATCAGTTAATGTTGCAATTGCGATAGTACTAGGTTCTGGTGATGAAATTTATAAAAAATATAATACAACAACAATGATACCAGAAGAAAAATTAACTGATGAAGAATGTAAATCATTTGATATTGAAAAGGATTATATTAAACTAAATCAATATAAATATACATTTAATTATGATAAGGATAATAATAATTACTATTTAGTAAGTATAGAATTAATTAAGTAGAAATTTATTTCTACTTTTTCTTTATTTTATAATTTTAATATATTATAATATTAATTAAGGAGCGATGAAAAATGAATGAAATGATTATATCTTTAGTAGAAGAAAAAATGGCTAAAGCAATTGATGCCTATGAACAAAGAATTAAAACAGTTAGAGCGGGAAGGGCAAATCCTTCTAGTTTAGATGGTGTAGTAGTTTCTTATTATGGATCCATGACACCACTTAAGCAACTAGCGACTATTTCAGTTCCAGAAGCTACACAATTATTAATTAAGCCATTTGATAAGGGATGTTTAAAAGATATAGAAAAAGCAATATTTGAATCTAATTTAGGATATACTCCAAATAATGATGGAGAATCTATTAGAATTGTAATTCCAGCACTTACGGAAGAAAGAAGAAAAGAGTTAACAAAGCAAGTAAAGGCTATGTCTGAGGATGCTAAAGTATCAATTAGAAATGCAAGACATGATGGTTTAGATGAGATTAAAAAATCAGAAATTCCTGAAGATCAAGAAAAACAAATGGAAAAAGAAATTCAAGATTTAGTAAATCAATATAACAAAAAAATAGAAGAAATTTTAAAAGAAAAAGAACAAGAATTACTAACTGTTTAGTAGTTCTTTTTAATTGACAAAATATAGTTTTTATGCTATAATATACCTACTTTAAGGGGGAATATAAATGAAATTAGATATTACTAAAAATATTTTAAAGAGAGGATTATTATACTCTGGTATAACCTTAATGTGTTTATCTACTAGTGGATGTAAACAATTGGAAGAATCAGATAAAAACGATGTAGATACTACTGATATATCTGTATATGAATTAGATGATAATGATAATAAAGAATTTAATGTTTCTTTAGATAATGATACAATGAAAATATTAAATAAATACAATGAATATTTAGGTGAAAAAAAATTAGATATAAATGATTTAGAAATTTTATCTATGTATAATGTATCTATGTTTGCTTTAAAACTTGAAGATGGTAGTTTTAGACAAATCGGTGATGATTATTGTGTTGCAATTAAGGAAAACGGTGATATTAATCTATTACTTTCTGAAAAAGTTGAAGAGGCTAAATATGATATGTTAACTGGAAAAAAATTAAAAGATAATACAGAATACGTTGATTATATACCTGTTATTAAGTATATGGTTGATAATAATATAGAATTAGTTGGATATACATTACCAAAAAGTGTGTCATATTCTAATCCAGATATTAATATGATTGAAAATATATATGGAGAGGAGGTAACAGATTGTGTTAAACAACTAGGAATACCTCTAAAAGTATATGATTCAAAAGATTTTTATCAAGTTAAGGAAGATTCAAAAATAAATATAAAAAAATAATAGCAAAATTAAATTTTTATGTTATAATAATACTATCGACATTGATTAAGAAGTAGTAATAAACGGTTTATCTTAAGAGAGATTGTGGTTGGTGAAAACAATTGGTAATAGTTTATGAATTCGTCTTGGGAGTCCTTATTAATAGTAAGCGTATTCTCGCGTTAAGAGATTAGAGTGTATAGTAATAACTATAAATTAAGGTGGTACCACGGAAAAATTTCGTCCTTATATTTATAGTTATTTTTTTTAGGGAGGTTTTATATGAAAATTAAATATATATTTGATTTAGATGGAACACTACTTGAAGGTGATTTTTCTAAAGAAAAAGATTATTTTGAATCTGTATTATCAGCAAGTGATAGTAAAATATTTATTCCAAAGATTCATAATCTATTAGAAAAATATGAAAGTATTTATCAAAGGTATGATATTGACTTATTAAGTGAATTTATGAGACATGAATCCTCTGTTAAAATTACACCTAGTATTATAAGAGGTTGGCAAGAATTTAATAAAGATATGGATAATACTATAATTGATGGTGTAGTAGATACACTAGAAGAATTAAAAATGCATGATAAACAATTAGTTGTTTTAACAAATGGTTTTAGTGATACTCAAATAGGAAGATTAAAGAAAAGCAAAATAGATATTTATTTTGATGAGGTATATGGTGGAGAAACATATTTAAAACCTAATTCCAAAGCCTATCTAAATGCATGTGGTAATACACCTTTTGAATTATGCGTCATGATAGGTGATGATTATAAAAAAGATATAGAAGGTGCCATATCAGCAGGAGTAGATGCAATTTATTTTGATAGAAACAATACCTTTATAGAAGATAAAAATTCAGTTAAAAGTTTAAGAAAGATAAAAGAGATGTATTAAGGAGGATAATTTATGAAAAATGAAAAAATAGAAGAAATAAAACAAATGTTAGAAAAAGATAAAGAAACTATTTCTAATATAAATGAACTTAATGATTTAAAAGTAAAATATTTAGGAAAAAAAGGTTTAATTACTGAACTTAATCAATTAATTAGGGATATTCCAAATGAAGAAAAAAAAGATTTTGGTATGTGTGTAAATGAAGTTAGAAATTTATTTAATTGCTTCTATGAAGAAAAGAAAAAGGTTTTTGAAGAAGAAATACTAAATAAAAAACTAGAAAAGGAAACGATAGATGTTACCTTACCTAGTACTAAGGCAAAAAGAGGTAGTAAGCATCCAGTTAATAGAATGATTGAAAAAATTGAAGATTTATTTGTATCTATGGGATATGATGTTATGACTGGTCCCGAACTTGAAACTGATGAATTCTGTTTTGAAAGATTAAACTTACCAAAGGGACATCCTGCAAGAGATATGCAAGATAGTTTCTATATAACAGATGAATATTTACTAAGAACGCAAACTAGTGCTGTTCAAGCAAGAACTTTACTTGCAAATAAGAGTGATCCCAAACCAATTAGAGAAATAGTTCCAGGAAAAACTTATAGAAAAGAAGATGATGCAACACATTCTCATCAATTTTGTCAATGTGAAGGACTTGTAATTGATAGAAAAGAAAATCATGTATCTCTTGCAGACTTAAAAGGAACTTTAGAAGTATTTGTAAAAGAAGTAATTGGAGATAACCTAGATTTAAGATTTAGACCTAGTTATTTTCCATTCACAGAACCTTCTTATGAAGTTGATGTAACTTGTTTCAAATGTGGTGGTAAAGGTTGTAGTTTATGTAAAGATACTGGTTGGATAGAAATATTAGGTGCAGGAATTGTTCATCCTAATGTATTAAGAATGAATGGATATGATCCCAAACAATGGGGTGGATTTGCCTTTGGTCCAGGACTTGAACGTCTTACTATGTTTAGATATGGTATTCCTGATATGAGATATTTATATACAAATGATATAAGATTTTTAGAAGAATTTGATAGAAAGGATGATAGTGATGGTATTAAGTAGAAAATTTGTTAGTGAATATGTAGATATTCCAGAAGATATTGATATCAAGACCTTAGCAGATAGTTTAACTAATGTTGGTAATGAATATGATTCTGCATCAAAATTAATTAATGCTACTAATTTAGTAATTGGCGAAATAATAGAATGTGTTCCTCATCCTGATAGTGATCATTTACATGTATGTAAAGTTAATGTTGGTAGTGAAGTTTTACAAATAGTATGTGGAGCTCCTAATGCTAGAAGTGGTATCAAGGTAATAGTTGCTAAAGATGGGGCAATACTTCCTGGTGGGGTTATCAAAAAAGGAGTAATTCGTGGTATTGAGTCTAATGGAATGATGTGTGCTATGGAAGAATTGGGTCTTGATCATAAATTTTTAACTGAGGAAGATATTAATGGTATCAAAGAATTAGATAGTGATGCAGTAGTAGGAGAAGATCCTATTAAATACTTAAATTTAGATGATGAAGTAATTGATTTTGATTTAACTGCTAATCGTGGAGATTTATTATCAATACTTGGTATGGCTTATGAAATAGGGGCTATTTATGATAAAAAGGTTAAGGATATCGATTTAAGTTATACTGAATCAGGAGAAGATATTAATAATAATTTTAATGTAGATATTAAAACCAATAATTGTTCACTATTTTTAGCAAAGAAGGCACTTAATGTAGAAATAAAGGAAAGTCCAGCATTTATTAAAAGTAGACTTATTGCTTCAGGAATTCGTCCAATTAATAATGTTGTAGATATTTCAAATTATGTAATGCTAGAAACCGGTCAACCTCTTCATTTTTATGATGCAAATAGACTTGGTGAAAAAATAGTTGTTAGAATGGCTGAAGAAAATGAGTTACTAACTACACTTGATAATCAAGAAAGAAAACTATCTAATACTGATATTGTAATTGCTGATAAAAATAAAGCAATAGGGCTTGCTGGAGTTATGGGTGGATTATCTACAGAAGTAGAAGATGATACTAAAAACATAGTAATTGAATCAGCTATATTTAATTCAGTTTTAGTTAGAAAAACAAGTAATAAGATTTTAAGAAGTGAAGCATCAAATCGTTTTGAAAAAGGCCTTGATCCAAAGCGTACCTATATGGCAATTGATCGTGCATGTCATTTACTTGAAAAATATGCAAATGCAAGTATAGAAACTGGTATGGTTATTTATGATAAAACCGATGTAGTAGAAAAAGAAATTGATATTACAGTTAAAAATATTAATGATGTTTTAGGTACTACTTTAGAAATAGAAAAAGTGGTTGATATCTTTAGAAGATTAGGATTTGAATCTAATATATGCGAAGATATAATTAAAGTAAAAGTTCCAACTAGACGTTTAGATATTTCAATTAAAGAAGATTTAATAGAAGAAGTCGGAAGAATTTATGGAGTTAATAATATTAAGGGAAAACTTCCTGTTGTCGCAATGAAAAAGGGTAGTTATGACAAAACTACAAGGGAAATTAGAAATAAAATGATTTCTCTTGGATTAAATGAAGTATTATCATATAATTTAGTTCATGAAAGTGATGCTCATAAATTTACAAATGATGAATTTGAAGAAGTAAAATTACTTGATCCATTAACAGAAGATAGAAGTACTTTAAGATATTCAATGATTCCATCATTTATGAAAATATTTGAATATAATAAAAAAAGAAATGTTAAAGATATATCAATCTTTGAAATAGGTAAGGGATTCTATAAAAAGGAAAACTATGGCGAAGATAATAAATTGTGTTGTTTAATGCATGGAAATTATTATCTTGGAATTAATAATACAAAAAGAGTAGATTTTTATATTATTAAAGGTATAGTAGAGGAATTATTAGATTACTTAGGATATCAAAATAGATATAGTTTTGTAGTTCAAGATATTCCAAAGGAACTTCATCCTGGTTCTTCAGCTTCTATTTTAGTAAATGAAGAAAATATAGGTATTATAGGTAAAGTTCATCCTAGTGTAACAAAAGATGATGTTTATGTATTTGAAATTAATTTAGATAAATTACTTGCTAAAAGAGTAGGAAAAATGAAATATAAGGAAATATCTAAATATCCATCAATAACAAAAGATTTAGCATTTATAGTAAATAAGAGTATAACATGTGAATCTATTATGAAAACTATTAAGAAAAATGGTGGTAAATTATTAAAAGATATCAAAGTATTTGATGTTTATACAGGAGAAAATGTAGGAGAAAATGAAAAATCTATAGCATTCTCACTTGTATTTGAAGATTTTAATAAAACATTAAGTGATGAAGAAGTAATGGTATTATTTAATCAAATAATTGAAAGAGTGGAAAAAGAACATAATGCTACTTTAAGAGATAAATAATTATCTAAAAATACAGTAATTAGTAAGAAAATAGGTAAAAAAGCAAAAAATCTTTTGCTTTTTTATAGTTTTTTGATATAATACCTATAGACGTAAGGAGGGATAACATGGCAAAAGTAGGAAACAGACAAAATAAAACACTAGTATGTAGTGAATGTAAAGAAGAAAATTATAGAGATGAAAGAAATGTAAAAAATACAACTGACCGTCTAGAATTAAATAGATATTGTCCTAGATGTAGAAAACATACTGTTCATAAAGAGAAAAAATAATAGGTGATGAGATTTATGCAAATACCATATAGACATGGACTTCTATCTTCTGATATTGATTATGAAAAATTAATTAAAATGCAGGCAGAAGAAGTTAATAGAGAAAAAGATAAGAAAAATAATGAAACAAAAGGTAAGCAAGTGGTAAAATCAAGGGCTTATCAGACCAAAATGATGCATCGAGGTGGAAAAAGATGATTAATGTAAATGATATCAAAAATGGTGTAACTATTATGATAGAGGGACAAATCTATCAAGTAGTTGAATTTTTACATGTTAAACCTGGTAAAGGTTCTGCATTTATGAAAACGAAACTTCGTAATTTAAGAACGGGTGGAATTGTAGAAAAGACTTTCAATACAAATGTTAAATTTGAAAAAGCAAATATTAATAAACAAAATGTTCAATACTTATATAATACAGGAGATACTTATTTCTTCATGAATATGGAAACTTTTGAACAATTGGAATTAAGTGCTAGTCAAGTTGGAGATAACAAAAACTATTTAATAGAAAATATGAATGTTTATGTTATTCTTTATGAAGGCGAATTATTAGGAATTGATTTACCAGATAAAGTTGAATTTACAGTTGTTGAAACTGAACCAGCAGTTAGAGGTAATACAACTAATAATGCACTTAAAGATGCTACTGTTGAAACTGGTTTAGTAGTTAAAGTACCTTTATTTATTGAACAAGGTGAAAAAATACTAGTTACAACGGCAGATGGAAAGTATTCTTCAAGAGCGTAATTGCTCTTTTTTTAATTTTCTTACAATAATAAAAAATATTATTAAATAGGCATTTATTGAAATTTTATCTATTTTAATATATAATTTAGTAGAAAAAAGGAGCTGATTATATGAGTGAAAAAGTAGCATTAGTTACAGGAGGAGCAAGTGGACTTGGTGCAACAATATCAAACTTTTTAGCAAGTAAAAACATAAATATCGTAATTAACTATAATACAAGTAGTCGTAAAGCAAAAAAATTAAAAAGTGAACTAGAAAGTAAATATAATGTAAAGGTCTTAACTATTAAATGTGATATTTCAAATGAAGAAGAAGTTAATAATATGATAACTGAAATTAAGAAAAATTTTGATCATATTGACTATTTAGTTAATAATGCAGCCTTATGTATTGATAGTTTATATGATGATAAAAATAAAATTAACTTTATGAAAACTTTAGAAATCAATGTAGTTGGAACATTTCTTGTTAGTAGATTAGTAGCAAATATTATGTATAGACAAGGAAAAGGATCAATTGTTAATTTATCATCTACTAATGGAATTGATAAAAACTTTCCTATGACACTTGATTATGATGCATCAAAAGCAGCAGTTAATTCTTTAACTCATAACTTAGCCTTACAATATGCTCCTTATGTTAGAGTAAATGCTGTTGCCCCAGGGTGGATTAAAACAGAAAACGAAATTAAAGATTTAGATTTAGATTATATCAAAAGCGAAGAAGAAAAAATCTATGTTGGACGTTTTGCTGAACAAGAAGAAATTGCCAAAGTTATTTATTTTTTATTATCAGATGATGCAAGTTATATTAATAATCAAGTAATAAAGGTAGATGGGGGTATGTATTAATGAATAATAATTATTTAGAATTAATTAAAGATTGTGAAAGTATTTGTAAAGAAGAATTTGAAAAGATTGATAATATATGTTTTAAAAATACAACAAAAGTATTAGATGCTTTCCATGAATTTGAAATAAGTGAAACAGATTTTAATTCAACAACTGGTTATGGATATGATGATATTGGTCGTGGAAAAATAGAAAAAATCTTCGCAAAAGTTCTAGGAAGTGAAGATGCAATTGTTAGAAATCAATTTGTATCTGCATCACATGCTTTAAATGTAGTTTTTTTTGCACTTTTAAGACCAGGTGATACTTTACTATCTATTACTGGTACTCCATATGATACATTACATGAGGTTATAGGTATTAAAGAAAATCCAAGTAGTTTAAAATCTTTTAACATAAAATATGATGAAATTGATTTAATAGATAATGATTTTAATTATGAAAAAATAAAAGAATATATTACTAATAATAAGGTAAAACTAATAGAAATTCAAAGATCAAAAGGATATTCAACAAGAAAAAGTTTAACTATCGATAAAGTTAAAAATATAATTGAATTTATTAAAGATATTGATAAAGAAATTATTATAATGGTTGACAATTGTTATTGTGAATTTGTAACTGATATAGAAGTGGGAGAAGTTGGCGCTGATATATTTGTTGGATCTTTAATTAAGAATTTAGGTGGAGGAATTGCTCCAAATGGAGCTTATGTAGCAGGAAGAAAGAATCTAATAGACTTAGTTGGTGAAAGATTAACCTTGCCAGGTGAAGGTAGAGAAGTAGGCCCAACCCTTGGAATTAACAAAAGTATTTTACAAGGATTATTTTTATCACCAAGTGTAGTTTCTGCAAGTATGAAAACAGCAGTTTTAACTTCATGTGTTTTAGAAAAATTAGGATATAGTGTAGAACCTAAATATAACGAGGTTCGTGCAGATATTGTACAAAATATTATCTTTAATGATCCTGATAAATTAATAAAATATGTACATGGTATTCAATCCGGATCTCCAATTGATGCTAAATCAAAACCAATTCCTTGGGATATGCCTGGTTATGATGATCAAGTTATTATGGCTTCTGGATCATTTACACAAGGATCTAGTATTGAAATTAGTTGTGATGGGCCTATAAGAAATCCATATATTGCTTATCAACAGGGATCACTGACATATGAGTCTGGAAAATATGCATTAATTAGTGCTTTACAAAATATGGAAAAATAATTTATAAATATGTAGCATAAAATTAAATTGTGTGATATTATGTGATAAAGGAGTGAGAAGTATGTCAAGTAGTTATGGTTATGATTCATCATACGCAGTTGGAAGTGCATTAGGAGGAGTATTTGCAGGATTGTTTGCTTTTCTTGCAATATTTATTATTATTGCTTTAGCATTAGCAATAATAAAAATTATTGGATACTGGAAAATTTTAGTTAAAGGTGGAAAACCAGGATGGGGAGCTTTAATTCCATTCTATAATCAATATTTATTATGTGATATGGTAGGAGTTAGTCCATGGTGGATTCTAATAGTATTCTGTAGTGGTTTACTAACATTTATCCCAGTAATTGGGGCATTATTATCTTTTGCAGTATCTATTTACTTTACAATTTTACTAAACGTAAGTTTAGCACGTAGTTTTGGTAAAGAAGGTTCATATGCTGTAGGACTTATTCTTTTACAACCAATTTTTTATTTAATCTTAGGTATTAAAGATGATAATAAATATATTGGAAAAGATCCAATGGATGATGTTATTATGAATGCAATTAATAAAAATACTGCAAATAATGGCTCAACTGCAAAAACAGAAGATACAAAATTCTGTACTTCATGTGGAAGTAAGATGAATAAAAAATCAAAATTTTGTCCATCATGTGGAAAAGAAGTTAAATAAGAATATTCTTGTAATATTCTTTTTTTTTGCAACATATAGTATATCGTAAGGAGGAGGCTTCGTATGATAAATAAACAAAATTTATGGTTTTTGACATTGTTTAGTTTGATATTAGTTCTTAGCGTTTATTATATTACTATGCCAAATGATTTATTAGTAAATGATACTAGTAGTAAGTTAACAACAAAAGAAACAAAGGCAAAGGGAAAAGAAGTTAAACAAACCTCATCGTTAGTTGCACTTAGAGTTTCACTTGAAGAAGAAAGACAAGAACAAATGGTTAGTTTACAGGAAAAATTAACAGATGAGAAAACAACTGCAGATGAGAAAAATAATGCATATGAACAATTAAAGTATTTAAATCAATTACAAGGTGAAGAAGAAACATTGGAAAAACAAATCAAAGAAAAATTAGATTTAGATAGCTTTGTAAAAATAGACGAAAAGAACATAGAAGTAGTAGCAGTCAAAGAAAAACATGATAATAGTATTGCTAACAATATCATGCGACTTGTTCAATCTAACTACGAAGAAAAAATGTATATTACAGTAACTTTTAAGAAAAATTAGGCAAATCTATTGAACGTAATACCTTCTTTTTCATACAATACTCTAGGTAAGTATAAAAGAAGGGAAGAATATTATGTCAAATAGAATTCTTACTAATAGAGAAAAAGAAGTTTTTGAATTACTAATATTAAATAAAACAACAAAAGATATTGCAAAAGAATTAGAAATAAGTGAAAAGACTGTAAGAAATCATATTTCAAATGCTATGCAAAAACTTGGAGTAAATGGTAGAGCAAGTGCTGTTGTAGAATTATTAAAATTAGGAGAAATATCATTATAAAATCGTACTATTTTAGTACGATTTTTCATATGCTTAATTAGGTGATTATATGTTAAAGAAAAAGGCAATAAGAAAAATATTTATAACAACATTAACAGCATTTATATTACTAGTAGTTTATTCAATACCTAGTTTGTATCAAGAAGAGGCAATCAAAACAAATTTAGAAATAGAGTATATTACAGGTATTGGAACTAATAATATTTATCTATTAGATCAGAACGGATATTTGGTAAAAACTAAAATACTTTTAGATTCAACAGATAAAGAGGAACAAATAAAACAATTAATTAATCATTTAATTATAGGAGATAATTCAAAATTTCCAAATGGACTTTCTGCTACTATTTCACCAGGAACAAAATTATTAGAAATATTTTATGATGAGAATTATGTAACGTTAAACTTTAATAATAATTTACTAAAAGATAAAGATAATTTAGAAAAAACAATTGAATCAATTGTATATAGTATTATAGATTTAGGAGATATAAAGGGAGTAATAATAGAAGTAAATGGGGAAACAATTGAAGGATACAGTAAAGTTCTTGATAAAAAAATGGGTATTAATAAAAAGTATCATATTAAGTCTAGAAATAATATTAATAAGGTAGTTGTTTATTATATGGAAGAAATAGATGATAATAAATACTATGTTACTGTTACTAAATACGTACATGACGAAGATGATAAAATAGAAATAATTATTGATGAATTAACATCTAGTTATATATATGAACCAAATTTAATGAGTTTTTTAAATAGTAATACAAAACTATTAGATTATAAAGAACAAGAAAATGTAATGACCTTAAACTTCAATAATGCTATTTTCGATAGTGATAATAAAATATTAGAAGAAGTAACTTATACTTTAGCATACTCAATCTTTGATAATTATGATGTTAATCAAGTTTTAATTCAAGTAGATGGAAAAAATATAGAGGATGTTAGTCTAAAAGATTTAGATTAAATATCCCTTTTTTTTTATTAAATTAAATTTTTTTTAAAAAAAGTGTAGACATTTTCTTATGTTATTAATATAATGTTAATAACAAGTGAAACAACTTGTAAAATTTTAAAAATTGTTATTAACAAAAAGTTAATATCACAAAAAGGAGGATTTATATGAGAGCTAAATTTACTAAAGAAAATACAATAAAGGTATTGGATGCTTATTACAAGGAAACGGAAGGAGCTGATTCAAAAGTTGATATTAATACGGCTATTGAATATGTGGGATTATATGAAGATGAATGCGCTATTGTTCATATTAAATTAAGTCATACCATAAATCTAGTTGGCGAGGAAATAAAAGTAGAAAGAGAACTTGATAAGAATGAGGTTTTTCAAGTTTTTAATAGCATTTTAGGTAATGAAGGTTTTGAGGTAAATGAATTACAATATGATGCAGGTATTTCTTCAGAATCATATATCTGTGATCAAGGTTCATCTACTCCATACTTTAATGGTTTAATTGTAAAAGTTACACAAAAAGCAATTCAAAAGAAGATAGGAGGAAAGCAAAATGAAAAGAGTTAATAATTTTAAATGTTATGAGAAAATGTTAATTGTGGTAGATATGGTTAATGGTTTCGTAAAGAAAGGAGATTTACATGATGAAAAAATAGGTGAAGTAGTACCAAGACAAATTGAACTTATAAAAGAAGCAAAACATAATGGTTGTTTAATTGTATTTATTAAAGATACACATACAGAAGATTCTACAGAACATAAAAGATTTAATGGAGCTAAACATTGTATTAAAGGAACAGGGGAAGAAGAAGTAATTGATGAATTAAAGCCTTATGAAAAAGATGCTATCTCAATTGAAAAGAATTCTACAAGTTTTATGGAAGCACCAAAGTTTAGATATTTAATTTCTCAATTAGATAATATCCGTGAAGTAGATATTATAGGATGTTGTACTGATATATGTGATTTTAATGGTTCTATGGGACTTGCAAATTACTTTGATCAATGGGATAGGGATGTAGAAATAAGACTACATCAGGATGCAGTTGCAACATTTGCAAGTGAAGCAAGAAAAAATTATATAGATGCAGCATACTTACTTATGGAACAACAAGGAATAAAACTAGTGAAGAAGAAATAATTTATTTTTTTAAATTATGTTATTAATAAAATGATAAAAAGAAAGAGGAGAAAATTTATGGAAAATAAAACAATGATGACAGATTTTTATGAGTTAACTATGGCTCAAGCTTATTTTGATCAAGGAAAGAAAGATGAAATTGCTTACTTTGATATCTTTTTTAGAACAAATCCATTTAATGGTGGATATACTTTAACTGGAGGACTTTCTGAAACAATAAAATATTTACAAAATTTTAAATTTGAAGAAGAAGATATTGAATTTTTACGTTCAACAGAAAGCTTCAGTGAAGAATTTTTAGCATACTTAAAAGATTTAAAATTTACAGGAGATATTTATGCTATGCCAGATGGAACTGCGGCATTTCCAAATGAACCAGTATTAACTGTAAGAGCAAATATGATAGAAGCTCAAATATTAGAAACTGCACTTCTTGCTAACTTTAATCATGGAAGTTTAGTTACTACAAAAGCAAAAAGAATCACTTCAGAAGCTAAAGGTATTCCTGTAATGGAGTTTGGTGCAAGGAGAGCTCGTGGAATTGATTCTGCAATAGAAGCAAGTAAAAATGCTTTTATTGGAGGATGCTGTGGAACAAGTAATGTCTATGCTGGTAAAAAATATGGTATTCCAGTTCTAGGAACTATGGCACATTCTATGATACAAGAAGCAGATTGTGAATATGAAGCATTCTTAGCTTATGCAAAATCACATCCAAATAATTGTGTATTCTTAGTAGATACTTTTGATACGTTAAGAAGTGGAATTCCAAATGCTATTCGAGTTAGTCGTGAATATCTAGAACCAAATGGATATAAATTAAAGGGAATTAGGATTGATTCAGGTGACTTAGTTTATTTATCAAAAGCAGCAAAACAAATGCTTGTAGATGCAGGATATCCTGATGCAACTATTTGTTTATCAAATAGTCTTGATGAATATTCTATTTCTAATATGTTAAATGAAGGAGCAGTAATTGATTCAATTGGTGCAGGAGATAATATCGCAGCAAGTAAAGAACGAGTAAATGGAGTTTATAAATTAGTTGCAGTAGAAAAGGATGGAGAAAAAATTCCTAAAATAAAAGTTAGTGGTGATACTGTTAAAACTACAAATCCAGGAGTTAAAAAAGTATATCGTTTCTATGATTATGATAGTG
>X19_European_Ground_Squirrel__coassemble_39_pt1 | contig 14335 bp, 17 predicted proteins | sample X19_European_Ground_Squirrel__metabat2_low_PE_003 | metagenome-assembled genome bin X19_European_Ground_Squirrel
TATAGTAGGTTATTATAATTTTTATCCACAAAATTCTGTTGAAAAAAAATTATTAGATGAATTAAATCAAAAATATAAGGAATATTGTTCTAAAAATAATATGGTTTTTATAGATAATAGTAATATGAATGAGTCTCTTTCATTATATTTAGATAATCCAAATAGTTTTTATCCAAATATAGATGGCTATAAAAAAATATCTGATAATATTTGGAATAAAATATCAAAAAGTTAAAAAATACTTGAAAAATAATAAAATAGTTGATATACTAAATACGCATTTAATTACTATGACAAATTATTTTGTCATGGCGGAAGGAGAGATAGTATGAAAAAAGGTATTCATCCAGAATATAAAGAGTGTACTGTAACATGTGCTTGTGGAGAAACTTTTAAGACATTTTCTAATAAAGAAGAAATCAATGTAGAAGTTTGTTCAAAATGTCATCCTTTTTATACAGGAAAACAAAGAGGAGTATCACGTGCAGGACGTGTTGACAAATTTAACAAGAAATATGGATTTACTCAAGAAGAAACAGCTGCTTAATAGCTGTTTTTTTATAATAATTTAAAAATTATGATATAATATTAATTGAGGGATCGGATATATGTTAGAACTAGAAAAATATACATTAGATGAAATTATATCTATGAACGATACAAATCTATTAAATAAATATCTAAAAGAGATAGAAAGTTTAAAATATAATCGTATTAATCGTAGAGTAATTGAACAAAATTATGGATCAAGTCTCATAGAAATAATAAATTCTATTCAAGAGGAAGAAGAAAAAATTCGTAGCTATGAATTATTTCCAGGAGATTTAGTGTATTTTTATCCAAGTATCAAAGAAAGTCATGCAAGAAAACAACTTACTTGTGACTTTTCAGGATCTATCATTTATCCAGGAAGTTTATATATTAATTATCGTCCACTCTTAGAAAATATAACTACAGGAAATTGCTATGTACTAAAAAGAACAATTAGGGTAGAACAAGGATGTGCATACAATCTTCCTACTACAATCTCAGAGTTTGAAAAATTTAATTTAAATATGAAAATAGAAAATGATTTTGATGGAATAAACTTTTCTAAATTTAATAGTGAAATGTTAGATCTTCAAAAATTAAAAAATAAAAAAAGAAAAGAGGTAAGAATATGATTATTGCTATTGCAAGTGACCATCGTGGAGTAGAGTATAAAAAAGAAATTATAAAATATTTAGAAGAACAAAACTATAAGATAATAGATTGCAGCATTGAAAATAATCCAACAGATGATTATCCGGATTTTGCTTTTAAAGTTTGTAATAAAGTAGTTAATAAAGAAGCAGATATTGGAATTTTAGTATGTAGAACAGGAATTGGAATGTCCATTGCCGCTAATAAGGTAAAAGGAATTAGATGCGCTAAAATAAACTCTGTTGAAGATGCTATATTAAGTAGAAATGATAATGGAGCAAATGTAATGACTTTTAATTATACAGATGATATGGATAATATAAAAAGCTACATTGATGCTTTTATAAGTGCTGAGGTAATTAATGATGAAAGACATCAAAGAAGAGTTAATAAAATAATTGCATATGAGGAAAATCAATGAAAGGTAAGTTTTTATTATATATAATTTCTACAATACTTGTAGTTTGGTCAATGGAATCACTAAATATAAATCAATTTTTTAAAAAAAATAAAATTATTCAAGCAAGAGTATTTTACTTTTTATTAGGATTATCATTAATATATTTAGTAACAAATTTTTTCATGGATTTATATACTTCAATAAATTTTTTTTAATTGAAGTATAAATTCTTTTTTTTTGCTCAAACTTTAAATGAGGTGAAGAAAATGAAAAGAAGATTAAGATTAAAATCTTATGTAATTCCATGTTTATATGTTGTGTTATTTTCATCAATTGTAGTTGGTGCTACATTAATAACTAAAGCATTAAAAGGAAACAATGAGAAAATAGAACCAGAATATACTTATGTATCTAGTACTATTTTAAGTCAAGATATTCCAGTTATTAATGAGACAATAAAAATGATAAAACCATATACAAATGATAAAGTAACAGTAGGTAAAAGTTATTATGATTACAAAGCAGAAAGTAAAAAACAAGAAAGTTCAATAACATATTATGATGGAAGTTACATTCAAAACTCTGGTGTAGATTATACTCTAGATGAAACATTTGATGTAGTTTCAGTGCTAAATGGAACAGTAGTAAACGTTAAACAAGACGATATTTTAGGAAATGTAGTGGAAATAAAACATGATAACAATTATGTAACTACATATCAAAGTTTAAGTGAAGTAACTGTTAAAAAAGATGATATAGTAACACAAGGACAAATAATTGGAAAAAGTGGAAGTAATAAGCTAGATAAAGACATGGGAAATCATCTACATTTTGAAGTATATGTTAATGGTCAAGTAGTAGATCCTAATCTTTATGTAGATAAAGAAATTAAAAAAGGACAATAATTATCATAAAAAAGTTCTTTTTTTTTGTATATCGCGCATAAACTTATATAAACTTAAAAATAAACTAAAAAAAGTTTAAAAAATAACTATAAAATCTTAAAAATATGGTAAAATATAAATGACTAGAAAAGGAAGTGATTTTGGTGCTATCAAAAGATATAGGTATTGATTTAGGAACAGCAAATGTATTAATATACATCAAAGGTCAAGGTATTGTATTAAATGAACCAAGTATTGTTGCAATAGATACTGAAACAAAAAAAGTAATTGCAGTTGGGACTGAAGCAAATGAAATGTTAGGAAGGACCCCAGGTAAGGTTAAAGCTATAAAACCAATGAAGGATGGAGTTATAGCAGATTTTGAAATTACAGAAATAATGTTAAATTCATTTATAAAAAAGGTAAAGGCAAAATCATTTTTAACAAGACCTAGAATACTAATATGTTGTCCTTCAAATATTACACCAGTTGAAAAAAATGCGATTAAAGAAGCGGCTGAAAGAACTGGAGCAAGAAAAGTATTCATTGAAGAAGAACCAAAAGTTGCAGCAGTAGGGGCAGGTATGGATATATCAAAACCAAGTGCCAATATAGTTATTGATATTGGTGGAGGAACAACAGATATAGCCGTATTATCATTAGGTGATATGGTTATTAGTTCATCTGTAAGAATTGCAGGAAATGTTTTTGATAAAGATATAATTAAATATATAAAAGATAAATATAAATTATTAATTGGAGAAAGAACGGCAGAACAAATAAAGATTGATTTTGCATGTTGCTATAATCCAGATAAAAAATTAACTTTAGATGTAAAAGGTAGAAATTTAATAACTGGTCTTCCATATATGATTACAATTACACAAGATGAAACAGAAGAAGCATTAAGAGAAAGTATCTATAAAATTGTTAAGGCTGCTACTAATGTTTTAGAACAAACTCCACCAGAACTTTCAGCAGATATAGTAAATAAAGGTATAGTTTTAACAGGTGGAGGAGCATTGCTAAAAGGTTTACCAGAACTATTAACAAAAGAATTAGCAGTTCCTGTATTAATTGCTGAATCTCCACTTACATGTGTAGTTGAAGGAACAGGAATTTTATTAGAAAAACCAAACGAATTAGAAGAAGACTAATTATAAAGTCTTTTTTTCTTTTATAAAATTTGTTATAATAAATTTGAAATGAGGAGTATTTATGAGAAATGATATTTATAATGCCCTAACAATTATTTTTGTAACTTTTATATTTTCAGCAATTATAATGCCTTTAATGAAGAAAGTTGCATTTCATGTTGGAGCAGTAGATGTTCCAAGAAAAGAAGAAGGTCATAGACATATCCATAAAAAAACGATTCCAAAGCTAGGTGCCGTTGGAATATATTTAGCATTTTTATTTGGATATATGTTATTTGGAAAAGAAAGTATCCAAATGAATTCAATCCTAATTGGTAGTTCTATAATGATATTAACTGGGATAGTTGATGATTTAAAACCAATTCGCGCAATTCATAAACTTATATGCCATATAGTAGCAGCATCTGTAATAGTTTTTTATGGAGGAATTTTATTAAATAATATTACTGCTTTTGGTTTTTCTATTGATTTTGGAATATTTGCTTATCCAATTACAATTTTATTTATAGTAGCTTGTTGTAATATTATAAATCTAATTGATGGATTAGATGGATTAAGTGGTGGTATTTGTAGTATATTTTATTTAACAATAGGAATAATAGGATTTTATCAAGGTAGAAGTGGAAGTCTTGTTATGATTTTAACATTTATAATGTTGGGTGCAACATTAGGTTTCTTACTTCACAATTTTTATCCAGCAAAAATTTTTGCAGGTGATTGCGCAACATTTATGGGCTTTATAATAGCGGTAATTACACTATTAGAATTTAAAGGACCAGCATTAACATCATTATTTGTTCCACTATTATTATTAGGTATTCCAATTCTAGATACTTCTTTTGCGATAATAAGAAGAGCATTAAAAGGCAAACCTATATTTTCAGCGGATAAGGAACATTTACATCATCAACTATTAGGAATGAATTTCTCACAAAGAACTACAGTATTAATTATTTATGGAATGAATTTATTATTCGCTATAGCATCAATCTTTTATACATTAAAGGATCAAGTATTAGGAAAAGTTATATATATAATTATATTCATAATATTTTTATGGTTTATATTACACACAAGTATTATTTCAGATAAAAACCCTAAAATAACAAAGAAAATTGAAGAAAGAATTGGATTAAAAAGTAATAAGAAACAAAAGAATACAAAGAAAAAGTAACTTCAAAAATAGGAAGTTGCTTTTTTGTTAATAATTCATCTGTTTCTGGAAAAATATGGTAAAATTAGAATATGGTGATAATATGATTAATTTTATTATATGTGAGGATGAAGAAGTACTAAGAAATTCAACAAAACAAACGATTGTAAGTTATATGATGAATCACGATATAGACTATAAAATCTATGAATTTGATAGATATGATAAAAAGTTCGAAAATATTGTAAAAAAGGAAATGGGTTTCAAAATCTATTTGTTAGATATAGTTACAAATCAAGGTTCAGGTGTAGATGCTGCAAGAATTATTAGAGAAAAGTATGATGATTGGGTATCTGCTATTATTATGATTACATCTCATCAAGAATACAAATATGAAGTATTATCTAGTAGATTATATTTACTGGATTTTATTAATAAATTAGATAATTGTAATAAGAAGATTAGAGAAGATCTAGAGATTGCAATGAAATCTTATGATAATAGACATAAGATGTTAAGTTATGAATACAATCATACATATTATAATGTTGAATATAGACAAATAATTTATATTGAGAAAGAGCCAGATAGTAAAAGGTGTATTATAAGAACTAAAGAAGGTATTCAGTATATACCAGGTACATTAAATGATATATATGAAAAGTTAGATGATCGATTCTTTAAGACTCACAAAAGCCTAATTGTTAATTTAGATGAAATATTAAGATATGAAATTAGAAGAAATAAATTAACATTCAAAAATGGAGAACATACTCATTTAATTTCTAGAAACAATAAAAAGGAGTTGATTAGTCGTGTCTGTACCCGCAGTTAAAATAATTTGTCTTACCATTATGGCAGTAATGGGATTATTTGTAGTAAGAAAAATTAGTGGAAACAATGAAAATATATTTAAACTAAAAAGTATTGCTTTAATGCTATGTTTAATAATCTTACCAACAGTAATATATGATCTAAATTATTCCTATGTTTTTTCAATAATTATATATGTTATTACAATGGTTACTTACAAGCATATATTAAATATAAGTTATATAAAATCAACCTTATCATGTGGAATAATGCTCATTTTTTTGGTAATATTAGATTTTTTATCGATGTATGTACTGTCTATTTTTATAACATCAGAAACAATCAGAAGTGCTTGGTATATAAGTATAATTTTTAATTTATTATTTTCTTTTATTTTGGTATTCTTATTTTATAGAACAAAACTAGGAAATATCATATCTAAGTTTGTTAATAAGATAGTTGACAAAAAACAAACCAAAATAGTTTTCTTTTTTATTTTAATAATAGTAGGAATGAGCATTGTATTATATTTGGCAAGTGAAAGTATTGATATAGATTCAATTTTTACAACAGATTTTGCTTTATTTATTATATTGTTTTTATTAGTTATAATATTATTTACAGAGCGAAATAGTTATGACAAGTTGTCCATGGAGTATGATAATTTATTTAATTATGTTAAAGTCTTTGAAGAATGGATAGAAAAGGAAAAATTTATTAGACATGAGTATAAAAATCAATTAGCTGTTTTAAGGAATATGACAAAACAAAAATCTATAAAAGAAAAAATAGATAGTATTGTAGATGATATGATAAATGTTGATAGCAATGTAATTGATGAATTAGGTGATATCCCAAATGGTGGATTGAAAGGATTATTGTATTATAAAATCTCTGTGGCAAAGGGCAAAAAAATATCTGTAGAAATTAATGTAGGAAATAAAATTAAATCATTATTTAAAAAATTAGACGACGATAAAGTAAAAATTATATCAAAAATAATAGGTGTATATTTTGATAATGCGATAGAAGCAGCTGAGCAAACAAGAAAGAAAGTAATCTCAATAGAAATATATAATTTGGATTCTAAACTTAATATAGTTATAAGCAATTCTTTTAATGGAAAATTGGATATTACAAAGATGAATCAAAAAGGAGTTTCAACAAAAGGTGAGGGGAGAGGTAATGGATTATATTTTGTTTCTAAGTTATTAAATAAAAATTCATGGTTAGTTACTGAATCAAAAATAATAAAAGACTTTTATATTATAAAGACTGTAATAAAATAAAAATCCCTAAAATGGGATTTTTTTAGTCATCAAATGATTTTAAAGCCTTTGGTTCATCTACAAAAAACCAAGCACATCCCATGCTAGCTGCTCCTGTAGCTAGTATAGCGATAGCACTAACGAATGCTGCAATTCTTTTCATAATTTACTACTCCTTTCCTATTCTTTTTATCTATTATAAATATCTTAAGATATTTATACATTTTTATAATTATTAAACGGTTGGTTTAATAACATATAAGCAATAGGATTAACCATAATGGCTTCAATAATTATACTAATAACAAGTAATTTTGATATTAAATCATTATTTATAAATAATGCTAATAATAAATATATTATGGCAGTTATTATAGTTAATAATTTTCTAATTCTTCTTTTTCTTTTATTCTTAAATGGTCTTTTTACAGTATCAGCAGGTGCAAATAATAGAAAATCAATAATGCATACTATACCAATGATTAAAATAGATAAATTACTTATATTTAGTTTTAAGAAAAAATAAGGTAATACTATGAAACTAAGTATTGAAGATATTAAACATTCACTACTTTTTCCAGCATGAACACCAAATCCGAAATATCTAATTATATTAAAGAATAATAATATAGCAAGAACTTCTTTAAAAATATTTAAAATTATTGCTAAAGCTAATATTATTATCATCTTGGTATATGTTAAATATATTCCCTCTAATCCATAACTTAATTTTTCTACATCATCTTTAGAATAATCTTGATATTTGGATAAAAATTGTAATGTCTTATTTATAAATAATGTTTTCAAATTTTACCTCCTATCATGATACAAGAATACCACTTAAAATTACTTATAAAATGTAAAATATTTTAAAGGAGAAATAGACATAAGTTACTGAAATAAAATGTCATAATTTGTCGAAAATATTACCATAAAATTCCAGAAAGATGCATTTAAAAGAAAAAATTAAAACTGCAAGTATAGATTGTTAAAATGGTATCACTTGGCCAAGTAGTCAAGAATAGTATTATGAAAAGAGGTGTGCAAGTGATAGGAAGAGTTAAATGGTTCAATAATGAAAAAGGTTATGGATTTATTGAATACAAAGAAAATGAAGATATTTTTGTTCATTATTCCGCTATTGAAATTGAAGGATATAAGACTTTATCAGAAGGACAATATGTTGAATTTAATTTAGTAGAAACAAGTAAGGGATATCAAGCATTAAATGTTAAACTTGTCAAGGAACCAGCTATGTCAAAATAGGTGGTTTTTTTAATATAGATATGCTATAATAAAAATAGGAGGTGATAGTATGGAAATTATTATTCGTGGAGATAAAATTAAAGTAACAGAAGCAATGAAAGATTACATAGAAGAAAAGATTGGAAAATTAAATAAATATATTGAAGATAATAGTAATGTTCGTGCAACTGTTGTTGTTAAAGTAAAAAATCATTCTCAAATAGTAGAGATTACCATACCATTAAAGTCATTTATTTTAAGATCTGAAGAATCCCAAGATGATTTCTATGCTGCAGTTGATAAAGCATTAGATAAACTTGAAAGACAAATTAGGAAGAATAAAACTAGACTAATGTCTAAACAAGTTAAAACAGTAGATTTTTCATTTAATTCATTTGATTCAGAAGATTTAGAAGAAGATGACAAAATCATTAAAAGAAAAAAAGTAGAAGTAAAACCAATGAATGAAGAAGAGGCAATTATCCAAATGGAACTTCTTAACCATCAATTTTATATGTATAAGGATAGTGAAACTTCTAAGATTGCTGTTGTTTATAAAAGAAAAGATAAAGGCTATGGAATTATAGAGTCTGAATAAGATAAAACGAAAGAAAAAGGTTATATTACTTTCATTCTTTCTTTTTTTTTGGTAAAATAATATATTAAGGGAGATGAGAAGATGAATATTTTAAGAAAAATGTTCGATCATGAATATAAAGAATTAAAAAGATTTACTAAATTAGCTGATCAAATAATGGCTTTAGATGAAGAAATGTCAAAGCTAACAGATACAAAATTACAAAGTAAAACAGCAGAGTTTAAAGAAAGATTAAATAATGGCGAGACATTAGAAGATATTTTAGTAGAAGCATTTGCTGTTGCAAGAGAAGCTTCCTTTAGAGTAATTGGTGAAAAACATTTCTATGTTCAAATACTTGGTGCACTTGCTATTCATTATGGTAATATTGCTGAAATGAGAACAGGTGAAGGAAAGACTTTAACTTCAGTACTTCCTGCATATTTAAATGCACTAGAAGGAAAAGGTGTTCATATTATTACAGTTAATGAATACTTGGCAAATCGTGATGCTCAGTGGATGGGTGGAATTCATAGATTTTTAGGTTTAACAGTTGGAGTAAACACTAGAGATTTATCCCCAAAAGAAAAACAAGAACAATATAATTGTGATATTACATATTCTACAAATAATGAAATAGGATTTGACTATCTTCGTGATAATATGGTAGTTCGTAAAGAAGATAGAGTTCAAAGACCTTTAAATTTTGCAATAATAGATGAAGTTGATTCAGTTTTAATTGATGAAGCTAGAACTCCACTTATTATTTCTGGCGGAGAAATGTCTAGTGCTAACTTATATATTGATGCAGATAAGTTTGCTAAAGGATTAAAGGAAGAGAAAGAATATATCTATGATGAGAAAACTAAAGCTGTTACTTTAACTGATGAAGGTACAGCAATGGCTGAAAAGAAATTTCATATAGATAATTTATATGAAGTAGAAAATGCAACACTTGTTCACTATATTAATCAGGCTTTACGTGCAAATTATGCAATGAAAAAGGATGTTGATTATGTAGTACAAGATGGAGAAATTGTAATAGTAGATCAATTTACTGGACGTTTAATGAAGGGTAGAGCATACTCTGATGGTCTTCATCAAGCAATCGAGGCAAAAGAAGGAGTAAATATCAATCAAGAAACAAAAACACTAGCAACAATTACTTTCCAAAACTTATTTAGAATGTATAAAAAATTATCAGGTATGACTGGTACTGCTAAAACAGAAGAAGAAGAATTTAGAAATATTTATAATATGTATGTTATAGAAATACCTACAAATAGACCAATCGCAAGAATTGATGAGGCAGATTTAGTTTATGCAACACGTGAGGCAAAATATAAAGCAATTATTGCATTTGTTAAAGAACGTTATGAAATGGGACAACCAGTATTAATTGGAACAATTGCAATTGAAACAAGTGAATTAATTAGTAATTTATTAAAGCAAGCACATATTCCACATGAAGTATTAAATGCTAAAAATCATGCTCGTGAAGCAGAAATTATTTCTAAAATTGGTCAACATAAGTCAGTAACAATAGCAACAAATATGGCTGGACGTGGAACTGATATTAAGTTATCTGATGAAATTAAAGCATTAGGTGGGTTATGTGTAGTTGGTACTGAACGTCATGAATCTCGTCGTATCGATAATCAGTTAAGAGGACGTTCTGGTCGTCAGGGAGATCCTGGTTATACACAATTTTTTGTATCAATGAAAGATGATTTAATGATTAGATTTGGATCTGATAGAATTGGTACTATGATGGAATCAATGGGATTAGGTGATCAAGCAATTAGAAGTAAAACATTTACTAAATCTATTGGTACTGCCCAAAAAAGAGTTGAAGGAAATAACTTTGATATTCGTAAACAATTACTTCAATATGATGATGTTATGAATAATCAAAGAGAAATTATGTATGATAAGAGAAATGAAATTCTAGACTCAGAATCTATTCATGAAACTGTTTTAACAACATTTAGAAATCATATTGCAGATTTAGTAAAATCTCATATCGCTCCAGAAGGATACTTAACAGACCAAGATTTAGAAGATATTGTTGATTTTGCAAATGAAAATTTATTAAAGAAAGATATTAAAAAGTCCCAAATTTCTAATTTAGATGAGGACAAAATAATCGATAAGCTTTCAAAACTAGTAATTAAAGAATATGATGAAAAACTTAAAGATATCCCAACAGAAGTAACAGATGAGTTTGAAAAAGCAATTTCACTACAAGTAATTGATCATTACTGGATGGAACATATTAATACAATGTCTCATTTAAGAGAAGGAATTTATTTAAGAGGATATGCTCAAGAAGATCCATTACGTGCTTATACTATGGAAGGTTTTGATCTTTTTGATGATATGGTTCAAAAAATTGATAAAGATATTTCAACATTCTTATTACGTGCTGAAGTAAAACAAAATATTGAAAGAAAAGAAGTAAGTAAAAAGAAAATAACAAATGAAAGTGAATCAGATTCTCCTAAGAAAAAACCTATAAGAGTAAATAAAATAGGAAGAAACGACCCTTGCAGTTGCGGCAGTGGCAAAAAGTACAAAAATTGTTGTGGAAGAAATTAGCCATTTTAGGGACTACAGAGATTTGTATAAACAAGGAAATCTTCAAAAAAAGCATAAACTATTGTCATATCAAAGTAAAAACTTTAAAGTTATTGAAAATACTGCATTATATTTTGGCGATAAAATTGACAATAAATTTAATAAAAATATTATAACTAAAAACTAACATATAAAAGTGTTAGTTTAACTTTTATTTGAGAAATAAATTTTAGAGGGTAAATATTATTAATATGAATTAAAAATGGCAAGTAGATGGAGAAAGAAAAGTTATAAACAATAAAATCTTACAAAGTTAAGACAGATAGTATAAAATATGCTATAATTTGTCTAAATAATAGTTAATTATAGGAGGAAAATAATGTTTATTAATTTAACTGAAAAAGAAAAAGAAGATAAATTTACAGAATTAACAGAATATGCAAACAAGATTAAAAATGAAGCTTTAAAAAATGCTTGTCTAAAAATATTAAATGACTATAAATCTGAATTGTTTGCTAGAGGAGCAGGACATGATAGTATTGAATATATTAAATATGAAAAAACTCATCAATGTTTTGATGGGGGACTGTTAGACCATACATTAAATGTAACAAAAAATGCATATAATATTGCATTAATATATAAAGATAAAATTGATATAGATTTAGTTATATTTGGAGCAATACTGCATGACATAGGAAAAACTAAAATTTTTGATAAATGGAATGAAAATGGTGATGTAAAATCTAATTTAAATTATTCATATTTGTTAGTTGACCATGTATATTTAGGAGAACAAATAGCAGAAAAATATTTAGATAAAGAAGAAGTATCTGAAAAATTAAAGTATCAAGCTCTTCATATAATAGCAACACATATGGATACAATGGATAAGCATATGGCAGAGGCATACATTGTAAGTTATGCGGATTCGATAGATGCAGATATAGAAAATATAATAAGTTATCCAAGAAATGCAGTTAATCCAATTATAAAGAAATATATGTATGAAAGTGAAAATAATAATAAATAAGAATATAAAATGAAAAAAAGACAAGAAGTTTATGATTTGTATTGGTATTTTGCTTGTGAAAGACAAAATATATTTTGGAAGAAATTAAATGGGGAAAAAGCTCCTTGGACAGAAGATGAGATATTACAAACATATAAATTTTGTAATAGTTATAGAGTTAATGATAGAGTTAGTCAGTACTTACTAAAAAATGTAATTTATAATGGAAAGAAATATAATGATGAGGATATGATTTTTAGAATACTTTTATTTAAACTATTTAATAAAGAATCTACTTGGGAATTATTATTAAATAATTTTGAAGATATTACATTAGAAACTTTTAATATGAAAAAATATTCTAGAATTCTAGAAAGCGCTATATCAAATGGTATAAAAATATATAATGATGCTTATATAAGCTGTGCTAATAAGGTATTTGGTTATGATAGAAAACATGATAATCATTTAGCTTTACTAGATAAAATATTTAATATTGATAAAGCACATTTAAAAATATTAAATGCAAAAACAATGGAAGAGGGATTTAATATAATAAAGAGTTATCCTTTAATTGGAAATTTCATGGCATATCAATTAGTGACTGATATTAATTATAGTGATATTGTAGATTGGAGAGAAGATGAATTTACAGTTGCAGGACCTGGGTCATTAAGAGGTATTAAAAAATGTTTTATTGATAAAGGTAAAATGACTAATGAAGATATAATTAGATATATGTATGAACATCAAGATGAAGAATTTAAAAGATTAGGTTTAAATTTCAAAAAAGTTGGTAATAGACCTCTTCAACTAATAGATTGTCAAAATATATTTTGCGAATTAGATAAATATTGTAGACAATCATTACCATATCTAAAATCTAATAGAGTAAAAATAAAGAAAAAATATATAGCAAAAACAGATAAAATAGATTATGTTTATCCAACAAAATGGAATGTAAATTTAGAAAAATTAATGTGATTACTATATTATAGATAAATTGGTTTAAGTGATAAAATAAATATTGATAGTTTAGATAGGAGTTGAAATATATATATGGAATATATAGGTACAAAAATAGAAGGAAAAGAATATCAAGAAAGGAAAACTTCTTACGGATTGATATTTAACGAAAATGGGGAAATTGCGGTTGCATATATAGAAAAATATAATATGTATAATTTAATAGGTGGAAAAATAGAGGAACAAGAAAATTCTAAAGAAGCATTAATTAGAGAGACTCAAGAAGAAATTGGATATTCAATAAAGGATATTGAATATATTGATAATTTAGGATGCTATTATTATTTTGATATTATGAATAAGTATGAATTATCAATAATGGATTTTTATAAAGCAAAAATAGATAAAAAAGTTTGTAAGCCAATAGAAGATGATCATCAACTAATTTGGGTAAAACCAGAGGAAATAGCAGATAAAATGTATTTTGAATATCATAGATATTTTTTAAGAAATTATATAGAAAATAATAAATTGGAGAAAATAAAAATGCAAGAGGTTTTTAGGTTTGGTAGATGTTTATTTGCAAAGCCGGATATAAATTATGTTAATGAAATGGTTGAAATGATGAATAATGAGAAGATTTCATCTATGTTATTTAATGAAAAAAGAATAATTACACGTGATATGGAACTTGAATGGATTGAAAATCACCAAGATGATAATACATTTTCTGTTTTTGATGTAAATACATTAGAATACATTGGAAATTGTGGTTATAATGAAATAGAAGATGGTAGAGGTGAAATAGGAATAGTTATACGTGAAAAAATGCAAGGAAAACATTATGCAAAAGAAATAATAAAAGGATTAATAGATTATGGTTTTAATGTTCTAGGATTAGATGAAATATATGCAATTATTTTTTCTGATAATACTAGGTCATTAAATTGTGTAATTCAATTAAGTTTTCAAGAATACAAAAGAGAAAAAAATGTTATTGAAAGAAATGGTAACACAGTTGATGATATATATTTAAATTTAAAAAGGAACATTTAGTATGAATAGTATAGTAAATATAATAAGGAATGAATCATTAATATA
>X19_European_Ground_Squirrel__coassemble_40_pt1 | contig 14263 bp, 14 predicted proteins | sample X19_European_Ground_Squirrel__metabat2_low_PE_003 | metagenome-assembled genome bin X19_European_Ground_Squirrel
GTATTGGATTTTTAACTAGATCTATAATATTTGTTTTCTCTTTATTAATCATTTTATTTCTTGTGTTTAAATCTAATCTTTCATATTCATTATTTTTAACTTTTTGACGTAATTCTCTTACTGATAGATTTTGTTCTATAGTTATTTTTATATAATAATTTATTTCATTAATCGATTTAATAGATAGTAATAAACAGTAATGTGACCATGTTAATTGTGCAGACAGTGTCTGCATTTTCTCTCTTGTCTCATAAAATCTCAACATCAACCATAAATTTCTTTTACTGTAACCTCTTCCTAATTCTTCTGTTAATTTCTTTGAATACTCTTTTATTATTCCTTCACCATAATGCCTACCAGCTTCACTAAGCATCTTTCCAACATTATAATAAGTATTTAAATCACTTCTATTAACTTGATAACTCTTAATCTTTTTATTTATTTCATTATTTATTAGTTCATTCTTTATTTCGTTATAATAATTCATTAAACCTCCTTCTTGATTTATTTTTATACTATTATTACTGATAAGTTAATTCATAAGTTCTTGCTATAATCCTTTCATCACTACGATATTCAATTACATATTTATTATCTTTCCTACAAATAATTATTCCAATAGTCCTATCTTGATTAATTTTTCTTATCGTTTTATCTATATAATTCATATAAACTTGTATTTGTCCTATATGTTCTTTCTTTAATTCAGTTACCTTTAATTCTACTACTACAAAGCAATCGTATTCATAATTAAATAATAACAAGTCTATGTAATTATATCTATCTCCTAATTTTATTTTATATTCACTATCTATAAAACTAAATCCATTACCCAATTCTTTCATAAATGACGATATATCTTCTAATATTAATCTTTGTAATACTTTTTCTGATATTTCAGCATAGTTATTAGAATTTTTAACAAGTATTGGATTTTTAACAAAATCTATAATATTTTGTTTTTTATTATTGATCAATTTATTTTTGGTATTCTCATCTAATCTTTCATATTCCTTTAATTTAATTTTATCAATTAATTCACGTTTACTATAATTATGTTTGTCACATACTCTTATGTAATAATATATCTCATTTTCATCATCAAGTCTTAATAATTCGCAATAATGACTCCATGACAAAATTGCAGCCACTGGTTGCAATTTCTCATTACAACATATTTTTTCAAAATATAATCTCATATTATATAAATTTCTCACACTATATTTTTTGTTCAAATCATTTGATAGTTTTATTGAATATTCTTTTATTATTCCTTCTCCATAATGTCTACCCGCTTCACTAAGCATCTTTCCAACATTATAATAAGTATTTAAATCACTTCTATTAACTTGATAATTCTTTACCTTTCTATTTATCTCGTTATTTATTAATTCATTCTTTATTTCATTATAATAATTCATTAAATCCTCCTATTCGTATTATATTTAATTTAAAAATTTATTAGTTTCCTATTTTGAATACAAACAAAAAATCACTTATCTCCATTATAGAAATAAATGATTATACTTATCTATATTTAATTTTACTTATTAATTACTACTACTGCACGTGCACCAAAAGAAGATGAATTTGTACCAGCAACACTTAATTCACCTAGGTATACATTCCAGGCATGAGCAGAACCAGAAGAATAAGCTGACATTGTCCAGTAACCATAGTTATACGCCCCACTTTCATTTACTGTATTATCATCATAATTTCCTCCATAGGTTGTTGATTGATATAAATAATTGTACATAAAGTTTGGACAAGTCCCATTATTACTATCACTAGAATTATCCACTAAACATCCTGTTGAACTTGCTTCTTGGGCTGTTATCATTCTAGAATGTACCTTTTGTTTTACTAAAGTTAAGTTATTTTCATCTGCATTATATTTATTGATATTACATGTTATTTTATAATTACTTTTTGAATACGTACATCCTGTAAAAGCATTATCATAAAAGTTTGTGTATCCAGCAGTATATTCTTGGGAATTTACATTTGTCCAAGTTGAAGTTACTTCTTCTAATTTAGAAAGAATTGTTAATGGACCTTTAGTATTATCATTACTTCCTGCATACCAAGCTATATTTCGTACTGTATTTTCTCTTTGTTGTAAAGTCATAGTTACACCATCATCATGTAATACATAGAAATATTTACTTTCTGTATCATTTACTTTATATTTAATTACAGTTCCCTGTGGACAAGAATTTTTTGCTGAATTAGTATAACAATTAGTAATTTGGCAAGTACTCTCTTCTCCATTAATACACTGAGTATCACCTGCTGTTTCATTATATATGTATGCTGCTTCTATATTTTTATTAGTATATTTATTTTCTCCTTCTACAACTATCTTTCCATGATAATGTTTTCCTAATACTTCATTACCTGCTGTTTCATCTATCCAAATTCTAATTGCAAAAATTTTACTTTCATCAGCAGTTAAATTTCCATCATTAACAATATAACTATTAGTTTCTGTACTATTTAATAAGAAAGGATCTTCTCCATTAATACTTACCTTTATTTTATCTTTAGGAAGTAAATTATCCTGACAATTATCTTCAGTAATCATATCAGTATCATCTACTATTTTTATTTTATAATATGCATTTAATGTACCTGAATTTGTAATTTTAAAACTATATGGAGAAGTTGCTTGTCCTTCTACATCACTTGTTGGATATGCACCATTAAGATTAATAATATTTCCCATATCAGTAGAAGATGCATCAAAATCAATTTTTAAAGTACCAACAGTTAAAGTATTATATGATTCTTGTTTTTGAACTGATGAGAATACTGCATAAGCACTAGAAATCATTATTATAGTCACAAAAAAGATAGAAACAATAGTAAATTGGGCTTCTCTTGTAAATGCTTTACTTACTTTTTTTTCTACAATACCACTATCTATATAGTTATTTTCATAATTTTCTACTTTAATTTTTCTTTTATTTCTAATTGTCTTACTTTGTCTTCCCATGCTACTCTCTCCTAAGATATTATATATAAATAGTATATCAAATACTTTAATTATCTTCAATAATATTTTAAAAAAAATAAAAGAATACCTTTTGATATTCCTTAATCTTTCATATTAAAATATACGCTTTGTACATCATCTAAATCTTCTAGTTGTTCAATTAATTCTAATACTTTTTCTTTTTGTTCCTCATCACTTATTTCAACTTCCATATTAGGTATATAAGTAACTTCACTTTCTAAGAATGTTTCTACACCCATATTTAATAATGCATCTTTTACTTTTAACATATCTTCAGGAGTAGTTGTAATATTATAGTTTTCTCCATCATTTTCAAAATCTAATCCACCATTATCAAGAACAGTTAACATTACTTCATCTTCATCATATGAATTTGGTATTACAATAGATCCTTTTCTTTCAAAAATATAACTAACTGATCCATCTGTACCTAAATTACCACCCTTTTTAGTAAAAGTACTTCTAACAAATGATGCAGTTCTATTTTTATTGTCAGTTAAACAATCCACCATAACAGCTACACCACTTGGTCCATATCCTTCATATCTAATTTGATCATAGTGTTCATTTTCTCCAGCACCTTTTGCCTTATCAATTGCTTTTTGAATATTATCTTTTGGCATATTAGCAGCTTTTGCTTTTTCAACTACCATTCTAAGTGCTGCATTTTGCTCAGGATCTGGTGTTCCACTTTTAGCAGCAACATATAATTCTTTAGCAAGTTTTTGAAATACTTTACCACGTGCTGCATCAATTAATCCTTTTTTTCTATGAATTGTTGCCCATTTTGAATGTCCACTCATTTTTATTCCTCCCTTAATTACATTTATATAATATCATAAATATCACTATTATTCTATATTTAGAAAAGAAAAAATAGAAGTTTTACTTTCTATTTTCCTAACATATTCAATAAATTAATTTTAAACATATCTCTTTCTGGATCTGTTTTTGATACCATTACACCTTTATATGTAGAAAGTTCTGCACGATGACCCTCATCTAGAATTCCTTCTGGAGTAATATTAGTAAGTAAAATTACATTTTTATCAGTATATACAGTATAATGTAATCTTATTTCTCCATGCACTTTAGCAAACATCTCATCTGTTGGTAATTTTAATTCATAAGAGATAGTATTTGCTTTATCATCCTTAGATACTTCTTCTCCTAAAAAGTTACCTTTACGTAGTTCAGGATAATAATTAAATGTTAATTTCTTATAAGCTAACATATTATATTTTCTTACAGATCTTTCCTTTTTTCTAAAATCATTCTCATCTAAGTATTCAAATATATAAGTATTTGTTGTCATATATTCAACCCCCTATTATTTTATTTAATAGTTTTTGAAGAACCCCTCTATCCTCAAAGTAAACAAATTATATCATAAAATGTCGAATTTGTCAATTTTTTCTTCAAAAATCTATTTTTTTGTATATTGATATCCACTTTCAGAAACAGAATGTTCATTAGCCATTTCATTAATAATCATATCTGCTACTACATCATTATATGATTTATAGTTATTAGTTTCACTATATGACTCATAATTAATAGCTTCATTATTTGGATCAGGTAATGAATCTATAGAAATCTCTCCTGTTTCATCTGGTGTTATATCTTTTACACTATCATCTGTATTAGTTTCTTCATCTGGTTCTAAAATAGCAGGTGTATCCTCTTCAACTTCATCAACATTTGTAGAATCAGGTGTATCTTCTTCTACATCATCTACATTTTCAGAATCAGGTATATATTCCTCTTCTTCTACATCTTCTTGATCATCATTTTCTAACATCCAATCAGGTATTTCTTCATCCTCTTCATTATCAATGATAATTCCTGCTTGATCAACTACACTATTATTAGTAGTATAATTATAATTATTATATGTTTTTGTTACTTTTTCTTCCTTAATGAATTTTTCTTTAAATTCATTATGATCAGAAATATCTCTTTCTGAATTTGTAACATTATATGCATTATCATTATCTAATTCAGTAATTGCTGCATCTTTAATTTGACTATATGTATATTCTTCTTGTAATTCTCCAACGGCATTTGTTGCCATATTATAGGCATTTAATGAATTAGCTAAATCATTAATCTTATCTTCAACCATATCAAAGTGAGATAATTCATCAAAATATGACATTTCTTCATCAGTTAAAATACTATCAAAATTTCTATTTTCTGTCATATCATTAAAAGCTTGAATAATTGGAATAACAGATAATTTATATGATTCAATATTTTCAATTGGACTATTAATATCAAAATCATTTCTTACTGTATTTGTAAATTCATTTACAATTGTTTCAACTTCATCATGTTCCTTATCAAAATTTTGATTATATTTTATAATTAAATCTTCATACTTTGTATAGAAATCTTTTCCCTCTTGAGAATTAATTAAATTAACCTTTTTAGTAGATTTCTTTAAAACAGTATATGCTTGTATATCTTGATTAAAACCATTCTTATATGCTTCTTCAAATATATCTAAATCAATATTATATCCATCAAAAACTGATACTAATTCTTCTTTACTAATATCATTATAAGAAAGATAATAAACTACTGCTTCATCCCAAGTATGAGCAAGTCTAGTATCACTAACACTACTCTTATGTTTTTTTGATATAGTTTTATTATAATTTTTTAAATATGACCAAATCCTGTTAATAGTATTAGCTTTTGTTTTATTAATATCACTTTTTTCTAAAATATCATTAACACTAACATATTTTTGTAACATTTCTTCTGCTGTTTCAGGTTCAATCTTAATATCATTTATTTCTTCAGTAGTAGGTACAACATTATCTACAGTATTTTCTTTTTTTGATTTATCTTCATTAGATTTTTTATTATTAAATTTATTAGCAATAACAAAGCCTATACCAGTTCCACCAGCTAAACCAAGTAAAGTTGCTAAAGTAATTAATGCAGTTCGAATAGAAAGTTTTTTAATTTTAAATTTAGATAAAATTTCTTTTAATGATGATTTTTTTTCTTTTTTATTTAATTTACGAATTTTGTTATAGATACTTGGATATTGCTTTTTTAACATGTCTTCAGATAATACTTTATAACAATTTGATTTATTTAATTCTTCTTTTGTCTTAATATTTTTTTCTTTAGCCAATTGATATAAAGCATCAATACCTTTTTCTTTATTTCTAATTGATATTCCCTTTGTTGTAAAAACTAATGCTTGCTCATATCTTTTTCCTTGTATTTCAATTTGATAAAATACTACTTTTATAATCTTATTTTCTTCTTTAATATTTTCCATTTATATCACTCCTCTTTTCTATTTTTCTACTACTTTTCTAGTTCTTATACTTTTATAACAAACTGTACCATATAGATTTTCTATTCTTGAAACATTTATATTTTGTGATTCTATTGAATAATTAGCAATAACCTTTGATGAAGTCTTATTACAATCATTTTTTGGATTACTTATAGGAACTAATTTTTTAGTAAATGTATATTTATCATAATAATAATTAGGACCATTTTTACATGTATTTGTACAATTACTATAGTCTGGACCAACATATACATATCTTGTATTTATAGTATCAGATGGAGGTGTTGTATAAATACCCCTTCCATCATATCTCCAATTATAATAACTTGTTATCGTATCTTTTTTAATGGCACCTAGTACTTTAAAATTACTATTTTTTTCAGTTCTATAATATGTACCATTAATTTTTACATAATCATATTTATAACAACCATTTTTTGTTTCAGTTGTATTCGTTTTAAATGCTAATCTAGAGCTATTATAAATTTTATTATAAGTATCAACCTTTTCTTTTCTTTGATAAAGTTTAATTTCTGTTAAACAATTTAAATCATTACTATTACATGAAATTGTTTTTGTATCACATGATGTTCTTTCATAATCGCTCCATAAACTCCATGAAGAAAATTTAGTTTTATTTTTAGAATTTTTATCTTCTGTTGATTCATTATTAACAGTTATATCAGAATTTTCTTTACTTATTTCTTCTTCACTATCATTTAATATATCTTGTTTTTCACATAAATATGTATCTACACAATATGAATAATTATCTACTTCATATATCTTAGATTCTTTTTTATCATTAAAATAAAGTGTAATTAAAATATTATACTTATCATCTTTTTCAATAAGTTTAGTATTTGATTTTTCTAAATCATAACCTTTTGAAATATCATCAATATATTCTAAAGATTTTAAAAGTTTAAGTGATTTTTCTTGGTTCAAACTATCATTTACTCTTTCTTCATTAAAGTACTTTAATGATGCTAGTTTAACTTTTAAAAACATTTCATTATAATCTGCCTTAGTAGTTTTAATAACTTTCACTTCATCATTTGTTTTTTTATTGTTATCTGATTTAACAAATAGAGTTATTAACCATATAACTAAAAGAATAACTATAAGCATAATTATAAACTTAATTATTTTATTTCGAAAATTATGATTTGAATCATATGAATCATCATCATCAGCTTCATCATCATAATACTCATTTTCATTTCTATTAACTTTGTTATAACCATAATCTAAATAATCATAATCAGATAAAGTATAGTCAAATGAAGATTCATCATCATAGTAATAATTGTCCTGGTTAAAATTACTTTCTACTTCTTCGTCTAGATCATCAAGCTCATTAAATTCTTCTTTCATAAACTCTAACCCCCTTAAGTGCTCTATATAATACCATAAAATTATCTGAAAGTCAATAAATATCAACAAAAAAACAAGGACAAGCCTTATTTTAATGTAACTATAGTACAACCTATATTAAAATTATCTAATTTAAAATCTTTAACATTTCTATTATTTTTTAATTCTTCATGAACTGCTTTCTTTACAATACCTGTTCCTATACCATGAATGATAATTATATTTTTTTCTTTTAATTTTACTTGATCATCAATAAATTCCCTTACCAAAATCTTAGCATAATCTCTATCTATACCATGTAAATCAATACTAGGAAAACTACTATATAACTTCATTTTTAGAATATATCCCTATTACCTCATCTTTTTCTGGTATAGCATACCTAGCACCTATTTTTGTTACTGATAAAGCAGCGGTAATTGATGATAAACGAATAACATCTTCTAATGAATAATTATGTATTAAAAAATATAAAAATGCTCCATGAAATATATCTCCAGCACCAGTAGAGTCAATCGCTTTTACTGAAATACTTGGAATTAACATGTATTTATCACCAATCTTAGTAAAACTTCCTTTAGATTCTAAAGTTATTACTATAGTTTGTTTATTATATCTACTTTTTAAGGTTTCATAAATATTTACAAGTGAATTTAAGTTATTATAATCAACCTTTATATTAGTAAAACTTTCAGCAAAATCTTTAGAACAAACAATATAATTAACAATTGAACATAAATTAGCAACCTCTTTTGTACATCTACCAGCATCTATTATACTAATTGCTTTAGGATTACGAAAAATAACTTCTCTTGCTGTTTCATGATGTTCTCCATCAATTAAAATATAATTTGCATCAGTTATATCAATTGGATTAGATAACATAGGTATTTGTTTTGATTTAGATGTAATAATTGTTCTAGAACCATTCTCTAAATTACTTATAATATAACTACTATCAGTTGATGTAGAAGAATTCTTTTCAATATATTCAGTGTTTACACCAATATGATTAAATTCTTTTATGATTGATTGACCATAATAATCATTACCAACAACCCCTACAAAACTAACCTCTTCACCCCATTTAGAAAGTAAATAGGCAGCATTAGATGCAGGTCCTCCCCCACACTCAATCTTTTTATCAATTCTATATTTATTATTTTCTATTGGATAAGTAGTAGTTGGTAAAGTAATATCATAAGTAGTATGTCCAACACATACGATTTTCATATCATCACCTCATGATAACCATTATATCAAAAATATAGTAATTTGATAATATAATTTACTATTATTTAATAAAAAAAGAATAAATTCTTTTATTTAGATTTATTCTTTTGTTATTTACTTTTTTATTGCGCTATAGGCATTTTTATAAAAGGTGTTGGCTTATATTTTTTTAATACAATTTCCTTATTACCAATAGGATTTTCTTTTAAATAAGGATCATTTTTAGATACAAAGTCATTAGAATATTCAAAAATGCTATCATGATCTGCTAATTCTAAAACTGGATTATCTCTAGTAACTAAATGTTCAAAACATACTTTTTCTTCAAAACATTCCTCATATTCTTTAGCTATATTACCAATTCCTAATTCGTTTAGTAATTTTATTCTTTTTGACATTGGGATATCATCAGTAAGTTGTTGAACACCATTTTTTATATATTCTGCTTTACCAGATATATATTTATTAAGTGTAGTAGAAACTATATTGTGAAGACGTTTGAAATAATCTGATAATTTAATATAGTATTTTTCTACTTCATCATCACTATTTTTATTAATCATTTCAACCTGATTTGTCATTATCTCATATCTACTTAATTGTTTCCTTATACCATCTAATTGATTAACATAGATATGTGCATCCATAATACTATAGTTCATAGTACCAACATCATAACCAGATACTTTAGCAAACATTGATAAAAGAATTGCATATTGAGTTATATTAAATGGCAAACCTAATGGTACATCTGCACTTCTTTGATGAATATAGGCATGTAATCTGCCATCTGGTGTAACCTTATATTCGCTGCTCCAAACACATGAAGGTAAAACTGCTTTTTCAATGTGAGCATCTTGCCATAAAATTATATTCATTCTGCGATCAGTTGGATTATTTTTTAATGTCCATTCAACACATTGTGGTTTCTTATATAAGTTATTTATATAACCATACGCTTCTCCAATTGTTTTCGCATATTCTTTACCAAACCAAATAGCCTGTTTAATAGTACGAGCATCACTCTTACCATCCATAACATCTTTTGATTTAACCATGATTTGTTTTCCATAACTATCAAGCATTGGTATAGTTTCAATATTACCAGTTATAGGATTACGAACCTGTTCCATTAATGGTACTAGTCTTTCTGGATCATTTATGGCGTTTTCTCCTTGTTCATAAATACGATAAATACCATCATCATCTACTTCCCATAAATTCCAGGTATTATTACCACGTTCTCTTAACCATGCTGGATGATTATCTTGAACTAGATGAATCCATTCTATTTCAGATGTACAATTTTTAACTTTAACATCCTTAGTTTCTGCAATTGGAAATTCTTTCCCAACATTAAATTTATAATTCCAGCCTGCGATACTTAATGTATCAATTCCAGTTCTATTATTAGTCCTTATTCCATTTTCTAAAATATCACGTACCAATTCACAATAAACAGTATCCATTTCTGATATTCTAACTTTACTTCTGTCTATTTTTACTTTTTTTCCATTTATTATCATAACAACTTCTCCCTCTGATATATTTTCTTGTATAAATTAATCTTTACTTGATTTAATATCATTATAAAATAAAATATTCATATAATCAAATAAATATATATTATTATTTTTAGTTTAAATTCTATTTTAGATATTCTTTAAAAAACTCATCTATCTTATCAAAAGGAATAACATCTAAATTATCATATAAGTCAGTATGTACAGCATTAGGTATTATCATTAATTTTTTATTATCGATATACTTAGAATTATTTATCATATCTTTATATGCATCTTTACTAAAATAACAACTATGTGCTTTTTCTCCATGAATTATTAATACTGCACTTCTAATTTCATTAGAATACTTAAGTATAGGTTGATTAATAAAAGATATACATCCAATTTTATTCCAACCATCATTTGAATTTAAACTTCTTTTATGATATGCCCTACCTTTATAGTAATTGGAATAATCTTTAACAAAGAATGGAGAATCTTCTGGTACAGGTAATGGTAAACATCCACCTGCTCTTTCATATGAATTTTCTCTAAAATCTTTTGTTCTTTGTTCATTTAATGATTTTTTTAGTTTGTATCTAGCTTCTTCATTATCATCAGCATCGAAATAGCCATTAGCATTTACTCTTGACATATTATACATAGTTGAAGTAACTGTTGCTTTAATTCTTGTATCAAGTGCTGCTGCATTTAATGCCATTCCACCCCAACCACAGATTCCAATAATTCCAATTCTTTCTTTATCTACAAGTTCATGTATTGATAAATAATCTACTGCTGCTTGAAAATCTTCAGTATTAATATCAGGACTAGCCATATATCTTGGTGTTCCACTTGATTCACCAGTAAATGATGGATCAAATGCTATTGTTAAGTATCCCTTTTCAGCCATCTTCATTGCATATAATCCACTACATTGCTCTTTTACTGCACCAAATGGGCCACATACAACAAGTGCAGGTAATTTACCATCTACATTTTTAGGTATATAAATATCTGCTACTAATGTAAATCCATATCTATTATTAAATGTTACTTTAGAGTGTTCAACGTTTTCACTTTTTGGAAATGTTTTATCCCATTCTTTTACTAATTCCATTTTAATTACCTTCTTTCTTATAATACTATTTTATAAAACATTATTAAAAATATATAATTTATTTAGAATATCAGAATCACTTACATCTATAAATTTTATGTTATTATTACTACATTGTTCTTTCATAATATTACTTATTTCAATTAATTTTGATATTACTTCTAATAATTGATCATCATCCATTTTTTGTGGCCATCCATCATGAATATACTTTCTTATTTCTTTAAGTTTATCCTCAGGTTTAATATTTGGATAACCTAAACAGTATATATCCCACTTATTAGTATCTATATACTTTATTATATCTTTAGGATATAGATATGCTGAATCAATTATAAATCTTTCATCAGAATTAATTGAATCTATTATATTAATGACCCTCGATAATAATAATGAAAGCTTTTCACTAGTACCTTTATCTATTATAACATTACTATCAATCCCAAGTTCTGGAAAATATTGTGAGTTTCTTATGTTTTTATTTTATTAAACTTTTACTATTCCATGACTTAATACCTGCTGTTTTTTCAGAATCTTTGATTAATTCAACATGCATTAATTGTCTTGCTCTTTCATAATACTCATTTAATTTTACTAAATCAAAATCAGCATCTTTTTTTCTATTAAATTCTTCAAAAATTTCTTCTTGTGCTTCTTTACTTATTCCATCATAACACATTTTTGCAGTATATGGATTATTTATACAATTCTCTAATAAATATACCAAATATGGATATACTAATTCATCTGATGTAAATTCATATTCATCATCAAATTCTTTTTTATTTATCATATGTATATTTCTTGGATTTTCATATTGTTCTAATCCATTACTAAAAACAGACTCCGAAATTTTCTCTTCTACCATTTCTATTGAATTTCCTTCAATAATTGTAGTTGTTTCTGTACGATAGCTCATTGTACTTAATATTTCATCTGATAATGATTTTAGTTTTTCTTCATCAAACTTTATACTATAAGTTTTAGATACATCATACATTGCTTCTATTATTGCCATAATTTTTCCTTCTTTCCTTTGTTTTCTTAAAATTAAATCATATACAATTTTAGTTGTCAATAAAGATTCTATAAACTATTATAATATTTTATATTTGATATTTAAACTTCCATTCTAAATATTCATAATAGGACTATACTTTTCTTTTTTGATTTAGATTTCATATCATCCCATTCTTCGGTTAAATTTAATTTTTGTTCTTTCATACTATTAATTCCTTCTTGTTTTTTATTTTGTAAATGATATTTTTACATTTTCTCTTCCAACAATATCTTTTAAGGAAGATGGATCATCGACTTTACCAAGTCTAGTATAACTATATGATGTGTTAAATGTTTCATAAAATAAAACTAAACAATCACTACCATATATCATTAAATCTCCAGTATTAATTTTACCAATTCTTGAAGAATTACTTGGTAAAGAATCACTAAAATAATAATATTTTTCATTACCATTTAATTCACTCATGCTAATATCTAATGGTAGTCTTTTTACAAACTCTCTTGTTGTTTCATTATCTTCAAGTGTAGCAGTATAATTAGTTCCATTGATATTAATATTTATTTTAGATACAAATTCATTCATATTGTTAACCTCATTTTTACCATTACTATTTTCATTGTCTTTATTGTTTGATGAATCATCATTTTGTGTAAAATCTTCTTGAACTTCGCTATCATTTGAATTATCTACTAAATTTTCTTTAGTACCATTAAGCACAACAACTCCTATAGCTATAGTAAGAATTATTATAACAAAGGAGATAACTATCAATTTTTTCTTCATAAATTCCTCCAAATATTAACTGTATCTAATTTCAATAGTACAGTTATTTTCCATAATAGAATCTTCATTAATAATTTCTCCTACACTATCTACTACTATTTTACCTGACTTTGGATTTTTAATTGATACAACATTACCTTTAATTGTTGCTTCAACTTCTGAATATTCAAACGATAAGTCTGTATCTACCATTTCACAATCAATTAGTTTTAGATTTTTGCAATAACATAAAGGTTGAGTTCCAATTATTTTACAGTTTATTAGAGTTAATCCATCAGAAAACCATGCTAGATATTCACCTTTAACAATAGAATTTTTGACAGTAACATTTTTGCTATGCCAAAAAGCATCTTTTGTATCTAGTTCTGAATTTTCTATTATAAGGTTTTCCATATATTGAAATGAATATTTACCAGTAAATTTTAAGTTATTTATTTCGACATTTTTACTATCAAAGAATATATATTCTGATGTAATCGTAGAGTTACTAATCTTAATATTGTTACACTTCCACCCAAACTCTTTGGAATCAATAGTAGAATTCTTAACTACAGTATCATTGCACTCTCTTAATGCTTTTATAGATGTAATATTAGTATTATCAATAACACCATTACTTGCATACCAAATTGGAGCTCTTGTTAATTCATCAAGTTTAGAGTTAAGTAATTCATATTTTTGCACGTGCCACATTGGATATCTTAAAGAAAAATTACAATTATCAACAACAATATTTCTAGCTTCTTTTAATACAGATTCTCCATCTTTTTTTCCAGCAAAATTGCATTTTAATACTTTTGTATCTTTAAGATTATATAAAGCTCTTTCCTCATCATAAGTTTTATTTTCTATTAATTCCATATTTATACCTTCTCCCTTCTAT
>X19_European_Ground_Squirrel__coassemble_41_pt1 | contig 14256 bp, 15 predicted proteins | sample X19_European_Ground_Squirrel__metabat2_low_PE_003 | metagenome-assembled genome bin X19_European_Ground_Squirrel
AAAATTTATTCATAAGAAAACCTCTAGAAAAAACTAGGGGTTTGTCTACACTCTGGCAAAGTAAGATTACTTTGTTTTAATTTGCTTAATAAATTCTATAAATAGTTTTTGACTTTCCATGGAATCAATCATTCTTTCTGGATGCCACTCTACCCCTATTTGAAATGGATGATAAATACTTTCAACAGCCTCTACTACTCCATCTAAACTTTTACCCACTATTTTAAATATCTTAGAAGATTTTATTTGTTGATGATGATATGAATTTACTAGTATTTTATCATTACCTATAATTTTTCTTAAATTTGAATCTTCTAAATAAACATAATGTTCTCTTTGGTAATGATTATCAACATCAACTAACTTATTATCAGTTTCATACATAGCCATAGATTGCATTCCCTGACAAATTCCTAATAGAGGTAATTTATTTTTTATTGCATAACTAATTAAATAATCATCAAGACTACCTTTATTATCACCACCTGTTAATAATACTCCTCCACATAAATTTAATAGTTCTAGATTATATTCATTAATTAAGATTGGAACTCCACCAAATTTTTTTATTGCATTTAAATAATATTTATCTTCATTATCTTTAGAATTTTCATATCTATCTAAAACCGCAACTATCTTCATATAAACAAAAAAGATAGCCTAAGACTATCTCAATTTTCCTTTCATACCTTTCATTCCTTTAACACCACCTCTAGCAGTAAATCCTTTCAAAATATTTGTATTAAATGAATGTGTTTTACTAATTCTCTTTTTATAATCTTTTACTCCAATATTAATTAAATCATCTAATAGATCTGAAAATTTAACACCTTTTGCTTCCCATAGGTAAAAAGATAGACTTCCTGGAATAGAATTAATTTCATTTATATAAACTTTTTTAGTTTTATCATCTACTAAGAAATCAATACGACATACACCAGCTGAACCTAAACATCTAAATGCTTTTACAGCAATATCTTCAACTTCTTTTCTTAATTTATCTGAAATATCTGCTGGAAGTTTACGATTAGCTGATGCCATTCCCTTAGATGGAGTTTTAAATGGAACTTTGTATCCACCTTTTAGTTTCTTTCCTCCACCAACATACTTTTCTTCATAAGTCAAGAACTTACTTCCAGACATAACTTCTTCAATTTCACTTACTTTTTGATGTTCATAGTTACCTACAACACTGATGTTTAATTCCTTTAGATTAGAAACAACTTCTTCTACTAAAATCTTATTATCATATTGCATAGCATCTTCAATTGCCTCTTTTAATTCATCTACATTTTCAGCAACTTTAATTCCTACACTACTACCAGTTGCAGATGGTTTAACAATTAATGGATATTTTAATTTTTTAAGTTTAGCTAAAACCTCATCACTATCATTTCTATAATCACAATCATAGAACCATTCGTAATTAGTCATAGGTAGTTTTTCTTTTTCAAAAATATCTTTCATAAATACTTTATCTTGTCCTACAACAGATGCATAAACATCTCCACCTACAAATGGAATTCCAATAGATTGTAAATATCCTTGTAAGACACCATCTTCACCATTTGTTCCATGCATAATTGGAAAAATAATATCAATATCTGTAATTATATTACGTGGAAATTTTTTATTTTGTAATACATAAGAACCATTACTATAATATAGAACTACATTCTTACCATACTTTTTAATTAAAGATAAATCTTCATATACTTCGATATCTTTTAACATATCTCCTGTATACCATTCTCTTGTTTTTGTAATATAGATAGGAATAATATCATATTTTCCTTGATCTAATTTATTAATTGCTTGCATAGCAGAGATAATACTAACTTCATGTTCAACACTTTCTCCACCAAAAATAACACCAACTTTAATTTTCATATTTTCATCTCCTACTTTTCATTATATGTATCAGGTAAATCATTTTCAAATAATGCATAAACCTCTTTTTTATTAATTAAAGTATTAATAAACTTATAAGCATCTCTTACATCATTATAAACAATAATATTATCTTTATCAAAACCATTATTAACTAATCCCTCATAAATTGGTTTTGTATGATTTTCTCCAATTAATACTGCATAGTCTGCAACTTCTGAAATTTGTTTACCAAATTCTTTATTATATTTTGCTTCTTCTTTACCAAGTTCAATCATTCCTGGAGTAACCACTACTTTAATTCCTGGCATCATTCCAAGAACTTCAACTGCACTTTTTGCTCCTACTGGATTTGAGTTATAAGCATCATCTATCATATAGAATCCATTTAGTTTCTTAAGTTCAAGTCTATGTTCTACAGCCCTAACACCACTAACTGCTTTTTGTAACTCTGGTATTGTAATACCAAATTCATATCCTAAAGCAAGACCTGCTAATATATTATATACATTATGTTTTCCAAGTAGTCTTGTTTGGAATTCATATTTTTTCTTATCACCTTTAAATATTACATTGAAAGTTGTTCCTTTATTATTACATTTAATATCAACTGCTCTAACATCGACATCTTTATTATCAATACCAACCCATAAAATTTTAACATCATTTTTTAAATTATAGCTTACTTGTTTTGGATCATCTTTATTTAATACCCCAATTCCATCACTAGGTAATGATTCAATAAGTTCAAATTTACCGGATTGAATATTTTCTTCACTTCCAAAACTTTCTAGGTGTGCTGTTCCAATTGATGTTAAAATTCCATATTTAGGATGAACTAAATTACATAATCCTTTAATTTCACCCTTAACATAGGCTCCCATTTCTGCAATAAAGATATCTGTAAATTTATCCATATGATTATTAACTGTCATAATAAGACCATTAAAAGTATTTAAGTTTCTTGGCGTTGGTAAAGCATTATATTTAATATTTAATATATCACTTAAAATATTCTTACTACTTGTTTTACCATAACTACCAGTAATACCAATAATTTTTAAATTAGGCATACTTTTTAAAGTAGATTGGGCTTTATGTTTATAATAATGATATACCCCTCTTTCATAAGGATGATTAATCATACATGCAATAAATATTATAAAATTGTTTAAATAAAGCATTAATGCTAATGAAAATATCATTTTGTTTACAAAAATAATATTATCAAAATTTAAGAATAATAGAACTACTGGTATTAAGTATAATACTGTTGTAGTAAAGATTAATCTCTTAACTCTTTTTGTAACAACTAATGGTTTCTTTTGTTGACTATTTTTAATATTATATCTAGTTTTATATGCAACATATAAGTAAATTGCAATAAGTACAATTAGTATTACTGTAGAAATATACTCTATTCCTAATGCAACAAATGCAAGTATAGCAGAAATTATAATTGCAACAATTTCAAAACTTATAAAATTTTGATAGTTTTTAACTACCCATTTTAAATAACGATTATTTTCATTATATAAATTTTGTTGTAACATATGTAATGAAATTTTTGACTTGTAAAAACAGACAATCGCAAACGCTAATAATAAAATATAAATAAACATTTTAATTACCTCCTAAAAACGAATTAATTATATTAATTACTTGTTGTAAATTTTCTAAATAAGCATAGTGTGTTCCTGGTAAAATAATTAGTCCTGCATCAGGCATTATTTTTTCTAACATTTTTGCTTCTTCTAATGGTGCTTCTGTATCATTTTCTCCCCAAACAAGAAGTGTTGGTTCTTCTATTTTTGTAGCATAACTAGATAAATCTTCATTAACTGTATTTACTAAAATTTGTCTCATTAAGGGACTTGCGGCTTTATAATCTCTAGAACCAATATACTTTTTCATATATTCGCCTATTTTATCCATACCAGGTAAAGTCTTAATTTTCTTTAATACTTTTACCTTTAATGGCTGCCTTTTATTTAATCTAATACATGGACTTCCAAATAAAACTAATTTTTCAATTTGGTTATTTGCTGAATATCTAATAGCAACTCTACCTCCAAAAGAATGACCCATAATTATTGGTTTTTTAATTTTTAACTCTTTCACTAATATTTCTAACATTTCTGCATATGTTGATATACTCCAAGCTTCTTTTGGCTCTTCACTTTCACCAAATCCTGGGAAATCTAAAATAGTAATTCGATAGTTGCCTGCTAAATTATCACCAATTGGTCTCATCATTTCTATATTTTGTCCCCATCCATGAAGCAAAATAATATCTTTACCCTTACCATATTGTATGTAATTAATAAGAGTATCTTTAACCTTTATTTGCATATATTTCACCAAAACAATTATAACATAAACTAACATCTAAAAAAAACAATAATGCAAATAATTAACAAAAGTTTACAAAAAAAAGAAAGTTAATTTCCTAACTTCCTATTTCTTTACCTTATAAAATGCTCCAGCAAAGTTACGTCCAAATTTACTTGGATCATTTAATCCATATGGACTTGCTGCACTATTTGAATAATAATTTGGATTTGTGATTGTATCATCCATATTAAAACTAACCCTAGACATATTTCTTGCCTTTAATTGTTCTTTAATTACCTTTCTTAGATTGATATGGAAAATTCCATTTTCATCTTCTTCTATACCTTTTTCCCACATTTTTTTATCTGTTGCCCAATTAGGGTAAGTATTATATGTCCAACTAGGACCAGCACAGGCAGATACATAAGTAATAATATCTTCATCACAACTTTCATATGCATCAAGTAAAGCATCTGCAACCATCATTGGCATTTTTTTGTCAACTAGCTCTGCAGAACAATGAGCAATTGCACAAACGTTTTGTTTAACATCTTGCATAATTACAACTGGACAATCTGCAACTGGATGCCCTATTACAACACCTGGAACTTTATCAGTAACAATTAAGATATCTTCATTAATATCTGTCCAACCATTTGGATTTGCCTCTACATAATCTTCTGTTATTTTAAAGTATGTTCCTGTCTTGTCTTTTTGATCTGCCATAAACATCTTATGTCCATCAAAGCCATATTCTTCTCCACAAGCCATTCTGTGTTCCATAAATCTTGCACGTTTTTCTTCTTTTGTTAATTCTTTAGGCATTGTTCCGGTATTCATTGTACCAAACTTATTACCTGTTTCAATTATTTTTAACATTTATATTTCCCCCTTACTAAATGTGTGCTAATTATATCATAAAATGTTGTTTTTGTCAATTGATTTTATATTGTCAAATATCTTAACATTTTGTTTCATTTTATTTTGTTTTTCTTCTTGGTTTCTTGGTCATAAAAAGAAGCCCTAATATTTCTTAATATTTCTTCATATTCAGATACAGTAATTGCATCTTTAAAATTTGTTTGTTCAATATAATAAGCATTATCCATATTTATTACCGCACCTTTACTTCCTTCAAAATTTGCTTTTCTTATATCAACACCATCAAACGAACCTTCAAATGTTACTCCATTTAATTTTGTATTAAATAAACTTTTATCAGATAAGGTTTGTGGATTTATTACTGCTCCTTTACTTCCCGTAAAATCTGCATTGTTTATATAAACATCATCAAATGAACCTTCAAATATTACTCCACTTAATTTTGTATTATATAAACTTTTATTAATTATGGTTTGAGGATTTATTACTGCACCTTTACTTCCTTCAAAATTTGCTTTTCTTATATCAACACCATCAAACGAACCTTCAAATGTTACTCCATTTAATTTTGTATTAAATAAACTTTTATCAGATAAGGTTTGTGGATTTATTACTGCTCCTTTACTTCCCGTAAAATCTGCATTGTTTATATAAACATCATCAAATGAACCTTCAAATGTTACTCCACTTAATTTTGCATTCCTTAAAAATTTATTAGCTATGGTTTGAGGATTTATTACCGCACCTTTACTTCCCGTAAAATCTGCATTGTTTATACCAACATCATCAAATGAACCTTCAAATGTTACTCCACTTAATTTTGCATTCCTTAAAGATTTATGAGCTATAGTTTGTGGATTTATTACTGCACCTTTACTTCCCGTAAAATCTACATTATTTATATCAACATTCTTCCAAGACACTCCAGTTAAATCTATATATTTTAACAAATTACTATCAAATCTTATTTTTTTAGAACCGGATTTATCTCCATTATCAGAAAATAAAACTCTTTCTAATAACTCTGTAGAAATATTTAATTTTATTGGTTCAGTATTTCCTTTATTGCTATACTCTATTACTAATTTTGTAATTTCACTTCTTAATTTATCTATTGATGAACTAGATAACATATTAAATCACTCCTATCAATTTATTGCCATATAGTTTATTTTAAAATCTTAATTTTGTCAATAAAAAAGCCTATTATTCGGCTTCTTTTTCATGTATCTTTTCAATTATATCCTCTATATGATTTCCATATTCAATAGATTCATCATATATAAATTTAAGTTCTGGAGTATGTCTAATTTCTATTCTTTCAGATAATTTTCCTCTAATGAAACTACTTGCTCCATTTAGTGCTTTTAATGTTGAATCTTTCTTTGAATCATCCAAAACTGTAAAATATACTTTTGCATAACTTAAATCATTTGTAATATCAACACCTGTAATAGTAACAAACTTAATATCTTCATCTTTTATTTCTGTCATTAAAATTACACTTAATTCTTCCATAAAAGCATGATTAAGTCTTTCAATTCTAATATTTGCCATATTAACCTCACATTTATCTTTTAATTTCTACTAACTCATAAACTTCAATAATATCTTTTTCTTTATAATCTTGACAATTTTCTAAAGTAAGACCGCAGTCCATATCTTTCTTAACTTCTTTTACTTGGTCCTTTTCATGTTGTAATGTCTTTATCTTACCATTATAAATAACTGTACCATCACGAATAATTCTAGCATTCATTCCATTTTTTATATTACCAGTTAGTACATGACATCCAGCAATTAGACCAACTTTTGAGAATTTAAATATTTGTCTAATTTCAAGTGTTCCAACTACTTGTTCTTCATATTCTGGATCAAGCATACCTTTCATTGCAGCTTCCATATCTTCTACAACTTTATAAATAATATCATAATTTCTAATTTCTATTCCATATTCTTTTGCAGTATCCATTGTCTTTTGATTACCACGCACATTAAATCCAATAATAATAGCATTAGAAGCTGAAGCAAGTACTACATCACTTTCAGTAATAGCTCCTACACTACTTCTAATAATATTAATTTTTACACCTTCAACATCAATTTTTTCTAGTGAGGATTTAACGGCTTCACTACTACCATTAACATCTGCTTTAATAATTACATTAATTTCTTTTATTCCTTCTTTTATTTGACCAAATAAATCTTCTAAAGTCATACCTGTTTTATTTGTATCAGCATCCCTTGATCTAATTTGTCTTTCCTCTGCGATTGCTTTTGCTTGCTTTTCAGTTTCAAAAGCCATAAATTTATCACCTGCAGAAGGAACTTCAGAAATACCTGTAACTTCTACTGGAGTTGATGGAAGTGCTTCAACTATATTTTGTCCTAAATCATTTTTAAGTGTTCTAACTTTACCATAATAATTACCAATAACAATTGGATCTCCAAGTCTTAAAGTACCACTTTGAATTAATAATGATACAACTGAACCAACTTGTTTATCCTTTTTAGATTCAATAACTGTTCCAGTTGCATAACGAGAAGGATTTGCTTTTAATTCTTGCATTTCACTAACAAGAAGAATGTTTGCAAGTAAATCATCTATACCAATATTATTTAAAGCAGAAATTTTACAAATCATAGTATCTCCACCCCATTCTTCTGGAGTAAGACCATTTTCAACAAGTTCAGTCATAATTCTATCAATATTTGCATCTTCTTTATCGATTTTATTAATTGCAACTATAATTGGTACTTTTGCTGCTTTAGCATGATCAATTGCTTCTTTAGTTTGAGGCATAATACCATCATCTGCAGCAACAATAATAATTACAATATCAGTAACACTGGCGCCACGTGCTCTCATCTCTGTAAAAGCTTCATGTCCTGGAGTATCAATAAATGTGATTTTCTTACCTTCATAAGTAACTGAATAAGCTCCAATTGCTTGAGTAATTCCTCCAGCTTCACCACTAGCAACATTTGTTTTTCTAATCGTATCAAGAAGTGTTGTTTTACCATGATCTACATGTCCCATAATAGTAACAACAGGTGGTCTTTCTACTAAGTCAGCCTCATCATCTTCAATTTCAAAATTTTCAAAATTAGAAATATCTTTAGTTTCTTCCCTTTTTAATTCTTTATTATAATCTAATACTAATACCTCTGCAGTTTCAAAATCAACACTTTGATTTAGAGATGCCATAATTCCAAGAGCCATAACCTTTTTAATTAATTCAGTTCCTGATACATTTAGACTTTCTGCAATTTCTGCTAAAGTCATACCCTCTTTATAAAGAATTATATTATCATCTTGTTTTGCTTCATTACTTTGTAATTTTTCACGATGTTTATAGATTTTTTTTCTTTCTTTTGCAAAATTACTTTTAGCTTCTTGTTTTTTAACAGATTTATTCTTTACTTTTTCAAAGCGCTCATGATTATCTAAATCAATATTAGTTAAAGATGCTAATTCTTCAGCCTTATCCATAACTTCTTCTTCATATTGTGTTTCTTCATCTTGTGAATTATCTTCAATATAATCTTCTTGATCTTGAATTTCATTATCTAAAAGAATAATATCATCCTCTGTTAATAATGATTCTTCATTTTCATAAGAAATACCTATTTTATCACATAATGATTTAATTTTTTCTACATCAAGTCCTACATCATTAGCATAATCTATTAAATTCATCATATTTATTCACCTCTTTCTTTATTTTTCACATATTCTTCTTATTTCCTCATAGATTTCTTCATCTATTTCTACTTCTAATCTTCTTTCTAAGATTTTACTCTTTTTAGCTTTTTCTAATACCTCTATATCTTTTTTGATATATGCTCCTCTACCATTAGCCTTTCCTGTTAAATCAACAATAACTTTCTTTTCTGGTGTTCTAACTATTCTTAAAAGTTCTTGTTTTGGAAGATTTTCTTTTGTTACTACACAAGTTCTTAATGGAATTTTTCTAACTTTCATAACATTTACTCACTACGGAAATTAATTCCTTCACTACTTGCTTGTTCTTGAGTTTTAATATCAATTTTATAATGAGTTAAACGGCTTGCTAAACGAGCATTTTGTCCTTTTTTACCAATAGCTAAAGAGAAATTATCTTTATCAGCTATAACCATAGCTTCTTGTTTTTTAGGATCAGTAATTGCAACAGTTAAATTCTTAGCTGGGGATAATGCATTTGCAATAAATACAGATGGGTCCCTATCATATCTAACAATATCAATTTTTTCTCCATGTAATTCTTCTATGATTCTTGCAATACGACTTCCTTTTTCACCAATGCATGCCCCAATAGGATCAATATTAGGATTTTCGGAATAAACTGCAACTTTACTTCTAACACCAGCATCTCTTGCCACACTATATAAAAGTACTGATCCATCAGAAAGTTCTGGAATTTCAAGTTCGAATAAACGTTTTACAAATCCATAATGATTTCTAGAAAGTAAGATAAGTAAATTTTTACCTGAATTATCAACTTTAGAAACATATACTTTAATTTGACTACCCATTTCTATTTTTTCCCCAGGGATAATATCTTTTTTAGGTAAAATACCATTTGTACGACCTAAATCAATAAAATAATTATCTGTATCCTCTAAAGCTACAGTCCCAACTAACATTTCATCTTGTTTATCACCATATTCAGTCATAATACTATTTCTTTCAGCTTCTCTCATTTTTTGAACAACTACTTGTTTTGCAGTTGATGCTGCAACTCTACCAAAATCATGTGGAGTAACTTCAGTATCAATAGTATCTCCAACATTTAAAGATTTATCTTCTTTACGTGCATCACTTAATCTAATTTCAGTATCTGGATTAAAGATATCCTCTTCAATTTCATTTCCTTCTTCATCAACTTCAAAGTTATCAGAATAATCATCTGGTTTGTCATCACTAACAACAGTTAAATAAGAATAAACCTTAATATCCCCTGTTTCACGATTAATTAATACTTTTACATTAGTTTTATGCGTATCTTTCTTATATGCAGAAGTAAGTGCAAGTTCCATTGCTTCAAATACTGTTTCCTTATCAATACCTTTTTCTTTTACAATATTATCTAACGCTTTTAAAAATTCTTTACCATTCATTTTTTACATCTCCTTTTTCTTCTGAATAAATATCTAATTCATCATAATCTTGTTCTATTTCTTTTGTCTCATCCATTATTTTATTAATAATTCTAGATGCTTCTGTAATTTTATTTAAGTCAATTACTTCATCACTATCTAAAACAATATTAAATATAGTTTTTCCTTCTTCTGTTGATCTAAAAGCATCACTAACATATATGTTTAAACCACATATTTTAGAATCTACAAGTGATGCAACCTTTTCTTTAATAATAAACACCTCCAATTACAATAGAAAGAGTGGAAATTAATTCCACTCCTCCTTTCTTTTTTAGATTATAACACAAATACTAAATATTTCCAAGGTTTTATTTTGATTTTTGCTTTACATTTACAGTTTCTATACCACAAGGACTATAATCATATTCACCCATACTTGCATAATAATCTCTTAACTTTTTATTAGATGCATAATTTTTTAATTTACAAATTGCCATATTTTCTGTTACATAAACATTTCGAGATTTACATCCAATTATTTTTGCTGTTTCACTACCTGTCTTATCAATTTCATCATTTAATCCGTATTTTACAATAAGACATCTACGACCTATATCACTTAATTTAGATAGGGCACTTTCAAGATCATCCCTTAAAAATTCTTTATTATATGGTTCAATTACTTCCTGATATAAAGTATTATCATCATAAAACTCATCATCCATTTCATCTAGTGATAAAATATTCATAAGTGAAATTCTTGTTTTTATTTGTTCTACTGTGTCAATTGGTCTTTTATCTTGTAAATATATTTTATTTGCTATTTCATCAATAAAATCAATATCATCATCAATAACAATTCCTAATTCTTGCTCTAAATCAGTTTTTGCTTTTATATACTTAGAAGCAAAACGCAATGTTGAAAAACCTTTTAAATTTTTCATTCCTCTATTAATATATCCTAGAATGTAGTTTTTAGCAAAAGAATAAAATCCACCTTTATTTGGATCAAATCTATCAACGGCCATTATTAATCCTTCGTATCCATAACTTGAAAGTTCATCTATATTAAATTTACTACCATAATTTAACCTTCCTATTATATAATCAACAAGTCTAACATTCATTGAAATTAATTTTTTTCTTAATAAACCATATTCTACTTGTTCTTCTTCTGTTTCAACTTTCATACTTTTAAGTTTATACATTAATTCATTACACTTTTTAGCATCATATAATTCTTTTGGTTTACTATATCTAAATTTTTGTACACATCTATAATTATCAAAATCACCATATAATACTGGAGAGTCACCTGCTACTAATATACCCTTATCATTTAACCTATTAAAAACATATTCAAATTCCTCATCAGTTAAGTTGATTTTTTCTAAAAAATTTAATGGAAGAGTTTTTTCATAATACTCTTCACCTGTATTTTCATCAATTTTTCTTTTATAACTTACATAATTAATAATATGTTCATCAATATATAAATCTAACTTATCCATACTTCCTATACCCCTTTAATCTATATTTTATAATTATTATTATTAAAATCTCTTAATTCTTTATATAATAAACGATTATTTTCTAGTTTTTTTATACTTCTTTTAACTGTTAAATTTACTCCATTATTAGAAATACCTAACTCCTTAGCAATTTTAGGTAAAGACATATAATCATCATTAAACCCAAATCGCATCATTAATATTTCTTTTTGTCTAGGAGTTAAAATTTCAAAAAAATCTACAGTTATATCTTTCAATTCCTCTTGAAATACTTCTTCTATTATCTCATCTATTTTATTATTTTCATCTATAATTTCCACATCTTCTAATGAACTAGCATAAGCTGCATAAAACATATTTCTAGATTTTTTCCTACTAAATTCACTATCTTTTCTATCTTTAAATGTCTCTTTTAGAATTTCTTCCAATAAATCATACTCACTAACATTTTCTTCCTCATGTTCCTTTAATACTTTTTTTCTTGCTTTAACATAATCTAAATGAAAATTATTACTACATTTAAAACCTTGTTCTTTAGTAATACCATTTAAAATATATCCATTAATAATCCTAAAAATATATGCCGAAGAAAATTTCTTAGATAAATCTAAATTATCTATTGCAACCATTAATCCTTCATAGCCATAACTTGCTAACTCATCCTGATCAATACCTGTAATATCAATATATTTTACAGCAATAGAATTAACCATTCTTATAAATGATTCTACAACCTTATTTCTATAGGTTATATCATGTGTTTTTCTATATTTCTTTATTAATTCAAATTGTTCTTCCTGACTTAACTCTAAAGATTTCCTAGGAACTGAAGATTTTAATACATATCTATAGTTAGGAAATCCTGTATATAAAGCTGGTGAAGATCCTAAAACGCAGATATTTCTATCATTTAAATAATTCATAACATAATTTAGTTCCTCATCATCAAAATTACACATCTCTATATCATATAACATAATACTTCTATCAAATTTTTCATTATCAGATCTTGATAAACGATTTCTACAAATTAGATTTTTATCTATCATAGAATCTAAAAATTCATTTAAATACTCAAAATCCTCCATATAATTTCCCCCTAATTAACTTTGCATATTATAACATAAAATTAAAAAAATGTAAATATCAGAACTTTTATACACTATTTTTATAATTTATATGTTATTATTTAATTGGTGATATATATATGAAAGAAAAATTAAAAAAACATATAAACTTATTTAAGGCAATACTTGCTTTTATGATATTTTTCTCTAGTACTTTTATTCAACAAATAATTGTTATTATTCTAAATATTGATAAAGTTACACCTAAATGGGCAGTTATCATAAATTGTATTGCAAGCTTAATAGTTACTATTTTATTACTTATACTATATAAAAATGATTTAAAAAAAGAATTTAAAATATTTAAGTCTAATTTATCAGAAAATATTGATATAGGAATTAAGTATTGGTCCTTAGGATTAGTAGGAATGATGGTATCAAATATTATATTAAGTGTATTACTTAAAGCAGGACAAGCTCAAAATGAAGAATTAGTTCAAAAGATGATTGATGCATTACCATACTTAATTATAATAAGTGCTGGAATACTTGCTCCTATAACAGAAGAAATAGTTTTTAGAAAAACATTTAAAGATAACATTAAAAATAAAACAGTATTTGCCTTAGTAGCAGGATTTGTATTTGGATATATGCATGTAGCAGGAACAACTAGCTTATTACAATTTTTATATATAATTCCCTATTCATGTTTAGGTATAGGTTTTGCTGTTACATATACTAAAACAAATACAGTATTTACATCAATTTCAATGCATATGTTTCATAACTTAGTATTAACAATACTATCAATAATGGTATAAAAAGAGGAATCACTTTTCGATTCCTCTTTCTATCTTTCTATCAAAACATACAAGTACAATAGATATAATAAATTGTATAACTATTGCTATTTTAAATTGTCCCCAGAAATTATTTGTAAAAGCAAGATTATTTAAAAATAATAAATTAATAAATGAGTTTAATATAAATGCAAACATATAGTTTAATTCAACCATTATACTTTTATATGATAAATTAATTAAAATATAATAATATATCGCAAGATTAATAAATAAACTTACAAAGTTACTAAGAGAGTATCCTAATATTTCCATAACATTTGCTTTTTGATTAGTTAAATTTTCTATTAAAAATAAGAATGCTTTAACCATCAAAGTAGATATTATAACTGCATATAATGAATTTTTAAATCCTTCCTTTTTAGTTATATAATTACTAATAAATATAACAATTGGAAATATAAGAATTGAAAATGTTAAACTTTGATTAAATATTGTAAACTCATATACTTTTAAAGATGTTAATAATAAACAAATAACTCATTTTAACATATTTAATATAAGTGAATCATTATTAAACTCTTCTTTCTTTTTCTTTTTTCCTTTTCTTTTTCTAGAAACCTTTTTTTCTTTCTTTTTAGTCATAATTATACACTCCTTCTTATTATC
>X19_European_Ground_Squirrel__coassemble_49_pt1 | contig 13647 bp, 24 predicted proteins | sample X19_European_Ground_Squirrel__metabat2_low_PE_003 | metagenome-assembled genome bin X19_European_Ground_Squirrel
ATACAACACTTTTATTCAAAAGAAAAGAGTATTGAACTTTGTCAACACTCTGAAGTAGATTTATCTACTTTTTTCTTTTGTTCGATTGAATATATCGAAAAAATGTTCTATAATTAGTTTGGGTGAGGCTTATGAATAAAAGAATTATATTTCATGTAGATGTTAATAATGCTTTTTTATCATGGAGTGCAGTTCTACTTTTAAAAGAAGGATATAAAATAGATATTAGGAAGATCCCAGCAGTAATTGGTGGAGATGAAACAAAGCGTAGTGGTATAGTTCTTGCTAAAAGTCCTATTGCTAAAAAATATGGAATAGTGACTGCAGAAACATTATATTCAGCAAGAAGAAAGTGTCCAAATTTGAAAGTGTATCCACCAAATTATAATTGGTATTATCAAATCTCAAAAGAGTTTCATAAGTACTTAGGACAATATACACCTAATACTTTAAAATATTCTATTGATGAAGCATTTCTAGATTTTACAGGTACTAACTATATTTATAAAGATTATATAAAATTGGCTTACAAGATAAAGGATGAAATAAAAGAAAAATTTGGTTTTACAGTTAATGTAGGTATTGCAAATAATATGCTATGTGCAAAAATGGCAAGTGATTTTCAAAAACCAGATAGAGTTCATACCTTATTTGATGAGGAAATTAAAACAAAGATGTGGCCCCTTCCGATAGAGGATTTATTTATGGTAGGAAAACAAACTTCTAAAAAACTTAGGGAATTAGATATTGATACAATTGGCGATTTAGCAAATAAGGACATTGATTTTTTAAAAAGACATTTTAAAAACCAGGCTATATTTTTAAAGAATTCTGCAAATGGGATAGATGAATCAAAAGTGGAATACCAAGAATCTAAAAATCAGAGTATTAGTATAAGTGAAACATTACCAAAAGATTGTGATGATATTGTTATATTAAAGGAAATATTATTTAGACAAACATCAGAAGTAAGTAGAGAACTTAGAGATAAAAGTAAATACTGTAATGTAGTAGCAATTATCTATAAAAATAATCACTTTGAAAGTTATTCAAAACAAACGAAATTAAATAATCCTACAGATAAAACAGAAGAAATATATGATACTATTATAAAACTACTAGAGATTAGTTGGAAAAACGATCCTATTAGATTAATAGGAGTAAGACTTGGAGATTTATGTAACGAAAGAAAAACACAAATATCTATTTTTGATGAAGTAGAAGAAGAAAGTGATGATGATTCAATATTTCAAAAGAAAATAGATGAAATTAATCATAAATTTGGAGGGGACCTAGTAATACCTGCTTCTATGATTAATAAAGTTAATAGAAAAAGAAAAGATTAACATAAATCTATATTAATAAAGAAATATTGATTGTGGCAACAAAAATATAAATGTACTTAAATGTATAATTGAAATTATTAAAGACTATAAATTAATTAGGTATGTTTGTTACCTAATGACTCAAAATGTTGATTTTAGAATATTTCGTATATGTAGATATATTTTACTATTGAAATTAGGAAGATTGAACTTAGTTAAAATGAATATAGTTTATTAACTGAGGATGAGAAAAGATTCTATCAGAGAAATTCAACAAATAAAGGAAATTATTTTTTAAATCTAACTGAGCAAAAATTAAAAAGAGATAATATAAAATCGGAAAAAGAGGCTAATAATACTCATTATGAAGTTGGTTTTAAGATAAGAAATACTATAAAAGAAATTGGCGGAGTTGTGCCAGAAAATATGGAAACTCCTAAAAAGAGTTTAAAAGAATTGGAAAAAGATAGTAAAAATATATTTAAATTTTAACAATTTAGTTTAATTTACATTTTAGGTTGTAATATTTTTTGTTGAAAATGTTAAAAAATGCTTGCAAAATCAACAAATACTATGATATAATTTTAGTTGTGTGACTGCTTAGATATGCAAGGTTGTCGATACACCAGGTTAAGTTGCTAACTGGATATTGGGTTATTTGCATGGAGCAAGTCTATACTAGATATAGGCGAAGGGAGGATATATAATGTCAAAAGCAACAGTTCGTATTCGTTTAAAAGCTTATGATCACAGAGTTTTAGATAATGCTGCTACTAAGATTGTTGAAACAATTAAAAGATCAGGTGGAGAAATTTCTGGTCCAGTACCACTTCCAACTGAAATTGAAAAGTTTACAATTTTAAGAGCTGTTCATAAATATAAAGACTCTCGTGAACAATTTGAAATGCGTACACACAAAAGACTTATAGATATCAAAAATCCAAGTAAGGAAACTATTGATGCTTTAGCACATTTAGATTTACCAAGTGGTGTTGATATTGATATTAAAACAAAATAATTTAGGAGGAAAAGAAAATGAAAGGAATCTTAGGTAAGAAAATCGGAATGACCCAAGTATTTACTAAGAATGGTAAATTAATTCCGGTTACTGTTATTGAAGTAGAACCAAATGTTGTTACTCAAATTAAAACAGTTGAAAAAGATGGTTATGATGCTATTCAACTTGCTACAGAAACAGTAAGAGAAAAAGTAGTAAACAAACCACAAATGGGTCATACAAATAAAGCAAATACTGAACCTAAGCGCTTCTTAAGAGAAATTAGAGGTGTTAATGTTAATGATTATACATTAGGACAAATTGTTAATGTTGACATTTTCGAAGAAGGTGAAATGGTTGATGTAAGTGGAATCAGTAAAGGTAAAGGATTCCAAGGTGTCATCAAACGTCATAACCAATCTCGTGGTCCTATGGGACATGGTTCTCAATATCATAGAGGTGTTGGTTCACTTGGTACAATGTTACCAATGCATGTTCTTAAAGGTAAGAAAATGCCAGGGCACATGGGTAATGTTAAAACCACAATTCAAAATCTTGAAATTATTTCAATCGATAAAGAAAATAATGTAATCCTTGTAAAAGGAAATGTTCCAGGTCCAAAACAATCATTAGTTATCATTCGTACAGCTGTAAAGAATCCTGATGTAGTAAATACTAAAGCTGACTTAATCACTTATGTTGAAGAAGTTGAAGTATTAGAACCTGCAGCAGTTGAAAATACAGAAACATCTACTGAAGAAGTAGAAAATATAGCTGAATAGTCATCACAAACTATATATGAATAAAACTATGATAATAATGTGATGAAAGGAGGAAATGATATGAAAAAAATAGATCTTTTCAATCTTAAAGGTGAAAAAATTAATGATGTTAAATTAAATGAAAATGTATTTGGTATTACTCCAAATGATAAAGTTTTATATGATGCAATTATTTTAGGACGTGCATCACTTAGACAAGGAACACATTCAACAAAAACTCGTTCAGAAGTTAGTGGTGGTGGAAGAAAACCATGGAGACAAAAAGGAACAGGACATGCTCGTCAAGGTTCAATTAGAGCAGTTCAATGGGTAGGTGGAGGAAGATACGGAACTCCAGTACCTCGTGATTATAGTAAAAAACAAAATCGTAAAGAAAGACAAATTGCTATTAAATCTGCTTATTCACATAAAGCAAATGAAAACGCAATTATCGTATTAGAAGAATTAGTTTTAGAAACACCTAAGACTAAAGATTTTATCAAAGTATTAGAAGCATTAAAAGTTGCTGATAAAAAAGTTTTATTAGTAGTAAAAGAATTTGATGAAAATACAATTTTAGCTACTAGAAACTTAGCTAATGTATTCTTAGTTACACCAGAAGAAATTAGTGCACTAGATTTAGTTGCTGCTGATTATTTAGTAGTAACTAAAGATGCTTTAGAACAAATTGAGGAGGTGCTAGCATAATGAAAGATACTAAATACTTAGAAATTATTAAAGCACCAGTAATTACTGAAAAGAGTCAAATAGCAAAAGAGGAAGGAAAATATACTTTTAAAGTAGATCCTAAAGCTAATAAAACTGAAATTAAAAGTGCTATTGAAAAAATATTTAACGTAAAAGTTACTTCAATTAAAACAATAAATGAAAAACCTAAAAAAAGAAGAGTTGGTCGTTATACAGGTTTAACTAATAGATCTAAGAAAGCTATTGTTACACTTCAAGATGGTCAAACAATAGATCTTGGTTAAGGAGGAAATAAATTATGGCAATAAGAAATTATAAACCTACTACACCAGGACGTAGAAAAATGAGTACTTTAGTAAATTCAGAAATTACTAAAACTACTCCTGAAAAAAGTCTAGTTGTTACTATAAAGAAAAACGCTGGACGTAATAATCAAGGTAAGATTACAGTTCGTCATCAAGGTGGCGGTGTTAAAAGAAAATATCGTATCATTGATTTTAAAAGAAATAAATTTAACGTACCTGGAGTTGTAGCAAGTATAGAATATGATCCAAATAGAACTGCAAATATCGCTTTAATAAATTATGTAGATGGAGAAAAAAGATATATTATCGCTCCTAAAGGTTTAGAAGTTGGTATGAAAGTTATGTCTGGAGAAGGTACTGATATTAAGGTAGGTAATGCATTACCTATTATGTCAATACCTGTTGGTACTACAATTCATAATATTGAACTTCGTCCAGGAAAAGGTGGGGAACTAGCAAGAAGTGCTGGAGCATCTGCTCAAATCCTTGGTCGTGAAGGAAAATATGTAATGATTCGTTTATCAAGTGGAGAACAAAGAAAAGTTCTTGGAACTTGTATGGCAACAATTGGTGAAGTTGGAAATGAAGATTCATCACTTGTAAAAATAGGAAAAGCAGGACGTAAACGTCATATGGGAATTAGACCTACAGTACGTGGATCTGTTATGAACCCTAATGACCATCCACATGGTGGTGGTGAAGGACGTGCTCCAATTGGACGTAAAGCACCAGTTACACCTTGGGGTAAACCTGCACTTGGATATAAGACACGTAAGAAAAAACAATCTGATAAATTTATTGTACGTCGTCGTAATGGTAAATAGGAAAGGATGATAAATAATGGCAAGAAGTTTGAAAAAAGGACCTTATGTATTTGATAGATTATTAAAAAAGGTTAAAGAATTAAATAAGTCTGGAAAAAAAGAAGTAATAAAAACTTGGTCACGTCGTTCTACTATTTTTCCTGATTTTATAGGACACACATTTGCTGTTCACAATGGTAAAGAATTTATTCCAGTTTATGTTACTGAAGATATGGTTGGACATAAACTTGGAGAATTTGCTTTAACTCGTAAATTTGGTGGACATGGTTCAGATAAAAAGAAATAAAATTTTGACTAGGAGGAAAAGTATATGGAAGCAAGAGCAATTGCAAAAATGCTTCGTATTTCACCAATTAGAGCTAGATTAATATCTGATTTAATTCGTGGAAAAAACGTAAATGAAGCATTAAATATATTAACAAACGTTAATAATAAAGCTGCTAGAATGACTAAAAAGGTTTTAGATTCTGCAATAGCAAACGCTGTTAATAATAGTGGTGCTGATCAAGCTACACTATATGTAAAAGAAGCAAGAGTAGATGCTGGTCCAGTTATGAAACGTCATATGTTTGATTCACGTTCTCATATTGGACATAACAATCACAGAACTAGTCACATTATAATAACAGTGGCTACAAAATAATTAAGGAGGTTACAAGAATGGGACAAAAGGTAAATCCTAATGGACTTAGACTTGGTATCAATAAAGACTGGGAAGCAAAATGGTATTCAAATAAAAAAGATTTTTCTAAATATTTAGATAAAGATATTAGAATCCGTGAATATATAGAAAAAAATTTAAAAAATGCTGGTATTGCTAAAGTTGAAATTGAAAGAAATGCCAAGAGATGTGAAGTTGTAATTCATACTTCAAAACCAGGTGTTATGATTGGACGCGGTGGAGAAGAAATTGAAAGACTAAAGAAAACATTATCAAAAGTTGCAGATGAAAATGTTCAAATCTCAATTGTTGATATCAAAAAAGTAGATTTAAATGCTCAATTAGTTGCAGATTCTATAGCAAACCAAATTTCTAATAGAGCATCATTCCGTATGGCTCAAAAACGTGCTATTAGAAATGCAATGAAAGCTGGAGCTAAAGGAATTAAAACAAGCGTATCTGGTCGTTTAGGTGGTGCAGATATGGCACGTAGCGAAGGATACACAGAAGGAACTATTCCTCTACATACATTAAGGGCAGATGTTGATTATGCAATAAGTGAAGCTGATACAACATTTGGTAAAATTGGTGTAAAGGTATGGATCTATAAAGGAGAAATCCTAAATTCTAAAAAGGCTAAAGGAGGTAATTAATATGTTAATACCGTCAAGAACAAAGTATCGTCGTGTACATAGATTACCTTACGAAGGAAAGTCAAGAGGAAATACAACATTAAGTTTCGGTGAATATGGTTTACAAGCAAAAAGTGGTGCTTGGATTACAGCTAATCAAATCGAAGCAGCTCGTGTTGCTATGACTCGTTATATGAAACGTGGTGGTAAAGTTTGGATTAATATATTTCCACACATGCCATTAACTAAAAAACCAATTGGTACTCGTCAAGGTAAAGGTAAAGGTAATGTTGAAGGATGGGTAGCAGTAGTTAAGGAAGGTAAAATCATGTTTGAAATTGCTGGAGTTAGCGAAGAAATTGCTCGTGAAGCATTAAGACTTGCATCACATAAGTTACCAGTTGCCACAAAATTTGTAAAGAAAGAAAATGGTGGTGAATAAGATGAAGGTTAAAGAAATCAGAGAATTATCTACTGAAGAAATCGAAAAGAAATTAGTAGAGACAAAAGAAGAACTATTTAACTTACGTTTTCAACAAGCAACAGGTAATCTAGAAAAACCTTCAAGGATAAGAGATTTAAGACACACCGTTGCAAGAATGAAGACCGTTCTAAAAGAACGCGAAGTAAATGAATAGGAGGATGGAAATGGAAAAAGCGATTAAAAAAGAATTAGTTGGTAAAGTAGTTAGTGCTACTAACAATAAAACTATTACCGTTTTAGTTGAAAGTTATAAAAATCATCCATTATATCATAAAAGAGTTAAAAGCTCTAAGAAATATTGTGTTCATGATGAAACAAATAAAGCAAAAGTAGGAGATGTAGTTCGTATAGTATCAACTAGACCAATATCAAAAACTAAACATTTCTACTTAAAAGAAATTGTAAAAGAAGCAGTAATTATTTAATTGCTTAGGTGAGGAGGAATAATTTATGTTACAACAAGAAAGTCGTATGAAAGTTGCTGACAATTCCGGGGCAAAAGAATTACTAGTAATTCGTGTACTTGGAGGAAGTCATGTTAAAACTGGAAATATTGGTGATGTTGTAGTTGGTACTGTTAAAAATGCATTACCTAACTCAAACATGAAAAAAGGAAAAGTTGTAAAAGCAGTTATCGTTCGTAGCCGTCAAGGTGTTCGTCGTGAAGATGGAAGTTATATCAAGTTCGATGACAATGCTTGTGTTATCATTAAAGATGACAAGAGTCCAGTAGGAACTCGTATTTTTGGACCAGTAGCAAGAGAACTTCGTGATAAAGATTATATGAAAATAGTATCTTTAGCAAAAGAAGTACTATAATAGGAGGATAAATATGAACTTAAAAGTAGGAGACAAAGTTGTAGTTATCGCTGGTTCTGATAAAGGAAAAGAAGGAAAGATTATTAAAACATTAAGAGCAGAAAATAGAGTTATCGTTGAAGGTGTTCATATTGTTAAGAAACATCAAAAAGGTAATGGACAAACTGCTGGTGGAATTGTTGAAGTTGAAGCACCAATTCATGCATCTAATGTTATGATTATTGATCCTAAATCTAAGAAAAGAACTAGAATAGGACATACAACAGATAAAAATAATAAAAAAATAAGAATTGCAAAAAAATCAAACGAAAAGCTTGATTAATTGAAAGGAGGGTAAAATATGAACCGCCTAAAAGAAAAATACTTAAAAGAAGTTGTTCCAAGTTTAATGAGTAAATATAATTATAAATCAGTAATGCAAGCTCCAAAACTAGAAAAGATAGTTATCAATATGGGAGTTGGAGATGCTACTACAAATTCTAAATTATTAGATGCAGCTGTAGCAGATTTAGCACTTATCTCTGGACAAAAACCAGTAGTAACAAAGGCTAAAAAATCAATTGCTGGATTTAAAGTAAGAGAAGGTCAATCAATTGGATGTAAAGTTACACTAAGAGGAGAAAATATGTATAACTTTATGGATAAATTAATTTCAATTGCACTTCCACAAGTTCGTGACTTTAGAGGTGTATCACCTCGTGCATTCGATGGTAGAGGAAATTATACAATGGGAATTAAAGAGCAATTAATCTTTTCGGAAATTAATTATGATGATGTTGTTAAGGTTAGAGGTATGGATATCGTATTCGTAACAACAGCAAAAACTAATGAGGAATCATTTGACTTATTAAATGGACTTGGAATTCCTTTTAGAAAGTAATTGGAGGGTAAAATGGCAAGAAAAAGTATGAAAATAAAAGCTAATAGACCACAAAAATTCAAAGTACGTGAATATACTAGATGTTCTCGTTGTGGAAGACCACATGCTGTTATGAGCAAGTTTGGTATATGCCGTATTTGCTTTCGTGAATTAGCTTATAAAGGACAAATACCAGGAATAAAAAAATCAAGTTGGTAATTGGAAAGGAGGAAATTTTATGGCAGTAGTAACAGATACAATAGCAGATATGTTAACACGTATTCGTAATGCCAATCAAATGCGTTATGAAGAAGTAACAGTTCCTGCTTCTAAAGTAAAAAGTGAAATCGCTAGAATTTTAAAAGAAGAAGGATTTATAAAGGATTACAAATTAGAAAAAAATGATGTTCAAGGAACTATAGTTTTAACTTTAAAATATACTGATAAGAAAGAAAGAGTTATAACTGGACTTAAGAGAATTTCCAAACCTGGACTTCGTGTATATGCGAAAAATGATGAAATTCCTAAAGTGTTAAATGGTTTAGGAATTGCAATTATTTCTACATCTAAAGGAATAATGACAGATAAAGAAGCTCGTAAACAAAATATAGGTGGGGAAGTTCTAGCTTATATTTGGTAATTTTATAAAATATAAGGAGGTGTCAAGATGAGCCGTATTGGAAAAAGAATCATAACAATACCAGAAGGTGTTACAGTAACAGAAGAAAATAATGAAGTTATCGTAAAAGGACCTAAAGGTGAATTAAAACAAGTAATGTTAAAAGATATTACAATGAAACAAGAAAATAACGAAATTACATTAGAACGTAAAAATGAAAATGCAAAAGCTATGCACGGAACAATGAATGCTTTAATTTCTAATATGATTATTGGAGTAACTAAAGGTTATGAAAAAGCTCTAGAAATTATTGGTGTTGGATACCGTTTCAATGTTCAAGGTAAAAAGTTAGTAATCAATGCTGGTTATTCTCATCCAGTAGAAATGATAATTCCTGAAGGACTTACAGTAGAAGCAACAAGTAATACTGAAATTACAGTTAAGGGAATTAATAAAGTATTAGTTGGTGAATTTGCTGCTAATATTAGAAAAGTTAGAAAACCTGAACCATATAAAGGTAAAGGAATTCGTTATAAAGATGAACATATTATTCGTAAAGAAGGAAAGAAAGCTGCTTAAGTTAGGTAGATAGAAGGGAGAAATTAAGATGATAAAAAAACAATCTCGTAATAGTATGCGTATTGTACGTCATGAAAGAATTCGTTCTAAAATAAACGGAACAGCTGAATTACCAAGATTATGTGTTTTCCGTTCAAATACAGGAATTTATGCACAAATCATTGATGACGAAGCTAAAACTACTCTTTGTTCTGCTTCATCACTTGATAAGGATTTAAAAATCAAAAATGGAAGTAATATTGAAGCAGCTAAAGTTGTTGGAAAGGCTATCGCTAAGAAAGCTTTAAAAGCAAAAATAAATAAAGTAGTATTTGATAGAGGCGGATACCTTTATCATGGACGTGTTGCTGCACTTGCTGAAGCTGCACGTGAAAATGGATTAGAATTCTAATAGGAGGGTATTATGCAAAAAAGAGCACAAGAAGGTAAAGACAAGACTTTAGAAGAATTAGTAATTGATGTTAAAAGTGTTGTTAAAGTTAACAAAGGTGGACGTCAAAGAAGATTCTCTGCTACAGTTGTTGTCGGAGATAGAAAAGGTCGTGTTGGATTAGGTATTGGTAAAGCTAATGAAGTACCTGATGCAATTAAAAAGGCTATTCAAGATGCTAATAAAAATATGATTAAAATTACTTTAATCGATGGAAGAACAGTTGCTCATGAATCTATTGGTACAAGTGGTGCTGCAAGAGTTATTTTAAAACCTGCTGCAGCTGGTACTGGAGTTATCGCTGGTGGATCTGTTCGTGCCGTTCTTGAATTAGCTGGAGTTCGTGATATTGTTTCAAAGTCCCTTGGAGCAAGAACAAAATTAAATATGGCAAGAGCTGCGATGAATGCACTTCAATCTATTAAAACACCAGAAGAAGTTGCAAGATTACGTGGTAAATCAGTAGAGGAGATATTAGGATAATGAAGTTACATGAATTAGAAAAAAATATCGGTGCTAAACAAAGTAAAAAACGTGTAGGTCGTGGACCAGGTAGTGGACTTGGAAAAACTTCTGGAAAAGGACAAAAGGGACAAAAAGCACGTAGTGGTGCAAGTATTAATCCAGTATTTGAAGGTGGACAATTACCATTATATAGAAGACTTCCAAAGAGAGGATTTACTAATGCATTATTTAAAACTGAATATGCAGTAATCAATGTTTCAGATTTAAATAAATTTGATAATGGTACTGTAGTTACTCCAGCACTATTAAAAGATAAAGGAATAGTAAAAAAACAATTAAAGGGTATTAAAGTATTAGGAAATGGTAAGTTAGAAAAGAAATTAACGATTCAAGCTCACAAATTTTCAACTAGTGCTTTAGAAAAGATCAAAGAATCAGGAAGTAAAGCTGAGGTGATCTAAGATGTTTAAAACCATGAAGCAATTATTTACTCCAACCAATAAAGATTTACGTCATAGAATTTATTTTACACTTGGTGCATTAATGATTTTTATTCTAGGTACATCAATTCGTGTCCCAGGAACAGAAAATATAAGTGAAAACTTAAGTTTCTTAGAATTATTAAACACTATGGGTGGAGGAGCATTAAAGAATTTTTCAATATTTGCTTTAGGTGTTATGCCTTATATTACTGCATCAATTATTATGCAGTTATTACAAATGGATATTATTCCATATTTTACAGAATTAAGTAAACAAGGTCCAACAGGACGTCAAAAGCTAAATCAAATAACAAGATACATGGGTATATTATTTGCTTTTATTGAAGGTTATGCATTTGCATTTGCTTTCATAGGTAAAAGCGGAAATCCAATGGAGTATTTATATATATCTACAGTTTTAACTGCTGGTACTTCATTCTTGTTATGGTTAGGTGATCAAATCACTCAAAAAGGAATTGGTAATGGTACAAGTTTAATTATTATGGCTGGTATTATTGCTACACTTCCACAAATGTTTGTAACTGCTTTTCAAAGTTTAGTTACATTTGATACAGTGCAAATTGCAGCACTTGGTATTACAAAATTTGTATTATTTATAATAGTATATTTTGCAATTATAATTGGTATGATTTATGTTCAAGAATCTGAAAGAAGAATTCCTATTCAATATGCTAATAAATCAACTCAAGCATTTGGAAAAGCAGGACAATCTTTTATGCCAATTAAAGTTAATACTGCAGGTGTTATTCCAGTAATTTTTGCTTCAAGTTTAATATCCATTCCAGGTATTTTAGCACAGGTTATTAAGAATGAAACATTTGCAATGATAGTTTCTAAATATTTATCATATACAACTCTAGTAGGTTTCTTAATTTATGTTATATTAATATTCTTATTTGCATATTTTTATACATTTATTCAAGTAAAACCAGAAGAATTTGCTAAAAACTTACAAGAAAGTGGTGGATATATTCCAGGTATTAGACCAGGAGAAGAAACTAAAAATTATCTATCAAAGTTATTATCAAGATTAACAGTTCTTGGAGCTGTATTCTTAGTAATCATTGCAGGTATTCCAATCCTTTTCTCTAATTTTACTAGTATGCCAACTACAGTTTCAATCGGTGGAACTGGACTATTAATCGTAGTAGGGGTTGCACTAGAAACTTATAAACAATTAGAAGGAAGTTTACTTGCAAGAAATTATAAGCGAGGATATAGAAGATAATGAAGAATATAATGTTTATCGCTCCACCTGCTGCAGGAAAAGGTACTCAAGCTGAAATTATTGAAGCTAAATATAATATTCCACATATTTCTACTGGTGATATCTTAAGAGATATTGCAGAAGAAGAAAGTGAATTAGGGGAGTATGTTTCTGAAGTATTGTCAAGTGGAGAATTAGTTAAAGATGAAATAACCGATAAATTAATTGAAAATAGACTTAAAAAAGATGATTGTAAGAATGGGTTCATTATTGATGGTTTTCCAAGAAATATTGAACAGACTATTCGTTATGATCAAATCTTAAAAAGACTAGGTTATGATATTGGTGTTGTTATTTTAATTAATATAGAAAAGAAGACATTAGAAAAAAGGGTTATTGGAAGAAGGGTTTGTGAAGATTGTGATGCAGTGTTTAACATTAATAGTGAGGACAGTGCACCACAAATAGACTCTATATGTGATATTTGTGGAGGAAGACTTTATCAAAGAAATGATGATAATTTAGAAGCATTTGAAAATAGATATAGTCTTTATATAGAAAAAGTTACTCCGATTATAGAACACTATAGAAAATTAGGAGTTCTATATGAGATTGATGGTAATAAATCAAAAGAAAAAGTAACTGAACAAATTGAAAGTATTATTAGGGGATGATCATAATGATTACACTAAAAAGTAAACGTGAAATTGAATTGATGAGAATCGCTGGTAATATTGTATATAAAACTCATAAGTATTTAAAACCATTCCTTAAACCTGGTATTACAACACAAGAAATTGATGATTTAGCAGATAAATATATTAGAAGTTTAGATGCTACTCCATCATGTAAAGGTTATGAAGGTTATCCTGCTGCTATCTGTATTTCTGTAAATGATGAAGTTGTTCATGGAATTGCAGGACCAAGAAAGTTAGAAGAAGGAGATATCGTAACTTTAGACATATGTGCATGTTATAAAGGATATCATGGAGATTCTGCTTGGAGTTATGCGGTTGGTAAAATCGATAGTGAAAAAAAACATTTAATGAAATATACAGAAGAATCACTTTTTGTAGGATTAAATGAAGTAAAACCAGGAAATAGAATTGGTGATATTGGCTATGCAATTAGTGCTTTTGCTAAAGAACACGGATTGGGAGTAGTAAAAGAATTGTGTGGTCATGGTATTGGTACTGATTTACACGAGGATCCTGATGTTCCGAATTATGGGTTAAGACATACTGGAGTGAAATTAAGAGAAGGTATGGTTATTGCAGTAGAACCAATGTTAACTGCAAAAAGTCCAGCTATAGAAATACTTGAAGATGACTGGACTATAGTAACAAGAGATCATCATCCTGCTGCTCACTTTGAACATACAGTAGTAGTAACAAGTGATGGTTATGAAATCTTAACAGGAGAGTGGAAAGATGGCTAAAGAAGATACAATTGAAGTAGAAGGTAAAGTC
>X19_European_Ground_Squirrel__coassemble_52_pt1 | contig 13542 bp, 13 predicted proteins | sample X19_European_Ground_Squirrel__metabat2_low_PE_003 | metagenome-assembled genome bin X19_European_Ground_Squirrel
TGTTCCTTTTTTATTTTATGCAAGTTCCCTTGACATATTCATAATAACATAAAAACGGCTTTTTGACAAGTCGTTTTCTATTGCTACTCGAAAAGTTCGAGTTTGGTATCAATCTGGTGCGGGTAACAGGAGTTGAACCTGCAAGCCTTGCGGCACTAGATCCTAAGTCTAGCGCGTCTGCCAATTCCGCCATACCCGCATAAATAGTGGTGGACCCTATAGGACTTGAACCTATGACCGCCCGGTTATGAGCCGGATGCTCTAACCAACTGAGCTAAGGGTCCATCGCTATTTAATAATAGCATATTTTTTTTCTAAGCGCAAGGTTTATTGAAAACTTTTTTAATCTTTATAATCGAAATAAAAATCTAATATTCTAACCTGATCTCCTGTTTTCACACCCATTTCTGCTAATTTATCATCTATACCTAATTTTCTTAATTTCTTAGCAAATCTCATCATACCTTCTTCAGAAGAAAATTTAGTCATCTTAAACATTTTTTCAATTTCCTTACCTTTAATTACCCATAAATCCTCTTCCTCTTTTTCTATAGTATATGGTTCTTCTTTCTTAAATTTATATAATACATGACTTTCAAATGCTTCTTCTTCATAAAGTGGAGTATCTGGCGTTTTTTCAAGTATATCTGCTAAAACATCAATTACAGGCATTAAACCAGTATTTGTTATAGCACTAACCTCATAAATTTTTATATTAGGATTATTTAATTTCTTTTTAAATTCAATTAAATTATCTTTTGCTCCATCTAAATCCATTTTGTTTGCAATTATTATCTGAGGTTTTTTAAGTAATTTTTCATTAAAATCTTTTAGTTCTTTATTAATTAAAATATAATCGTCATATGGATTTCTTAATTCACTTCCACTCATATCAACAACATGAGCAATTACTTTTGTTCTTTCAATATGCCTTAAAAATTTATCTCCTAAACCTTCACCTTGACTTGCTCCTTTAATTAATCCCGGTAAATCAGCAAGTACAAAACTTCTTCCATCAGTTGACTTTGTAACGCCAAGATTTGGTGTTAGGGTTGTAAAATGATATGCAGCTATTTTTGGTTTTGATTTTGATACACATGAAATAAATGTAGATTTACCAACGCTAGGAAGTCCAACTAAACCAACATCTGCTATCATCTTAACTTCAACTTTTAGATTTTTTTCTTCACCTTCTTCTCCATTTTCTGAATAATCTGGTGCTGTATTAGTTTGAGTTTTAAAGGCAGTATTTCCTCTTCCACCTCTACCACCTTTAGCAACTATAACTTTACTATTTTTATCTTTTAAATCTCCTATTATTAGGCCTGTATCTATATCAGTAACAACAGTACCTTGTGGGACCTTTACAATTAAATCATCTGCATTTTTACCATGTTGATTTTTTCCACGACCATTTTCCCCTTTTTCCCCTTTTATAGTTTTTTGATATCTTAAATCAAGTAATGTGTGTAATCCCTGGTCAACTTGAAAAATAATGTCTCCACCATGACCACCATTTCCACCATATGGTCCACCCATGGAAATATATTTTTCTCTTCTAAATGCAGTACAACCGTCTCCACCTTTTCCAGCAATGACTTTAATTTGGACCTCATCTACAAACATTGTTTCAACCTCCTTGTATATCCTTAATTATATCATATTACATTTTCTTTATCATTCTTTTTTTATCTTCTTCTATGGCATATTCATGTAACTTGTCTAATGAATCCTTTATTTCGTTTTGATATATTTGTATTTTATTTTTAGTTTTTTCTGTTGGCAAATATGTGGAAGGAATACCTCCTATTATTAGTGATACAATTATTGTCATTGGATAAAGCTGATTAACTAAATAATTGTAATAATTTTTGAAATATATAGCAGAAAATGTTCCTGATAAGATTAACATAGGTATAAAACCAATAATATCATCTCTAATACGCAAATTTTTAATTTTCTTTTTATTCTTAATTATTTTTACATTTAAATTATTAATTATTTTATCATCTTTCATATTTCACCCCATAACTGTTGCATATTATATCATATTGCTTAAAAAAAACAAGTATTATACTTGTTTTAAATTATACTGTTGGATAAACAGATGCTTGTTTTTTATCTCTTCCTAAACGTTCAAATTTAACAATACCATCAACTGTAGAATATAGGGTATCATCATTACCACGTCTTACATTTGTACCAGGGAAAATCTTAGTACCACGTTGACGATAAATAATAGAACCTGCTGTTATAAATTGTCCATCTGCAGCCTTTGCACCTAATCTACGTCCTGCTGAATCACGTCCATTAGAAGTAGATCCTTGCCCTTTATGGTGAGCAAATAATTGGATATCTAACTTTAAAAATCTCATGACTTTTCCTCCTTATTTTACTTCTACGTTTTCTTTATAATTATTTTCTAGTTCTTTTAATAAACTAATCATGTTACGAATTAAAACTTGAGTAGTTCGATCAGTACTTTTAATAGTAATAGTCATTCCTTTACTACTTACTAAATAACTGATACTTTCTCTATTTAATGATAATAAACCATTTACTGTAGTAGTTACAATACTACTTACAGCGCTACAAACTATGTCTTTTCCATAATCATCATACATAGCATGACCTAAAATGGATATTTTTTCAAAGTTTGCACCTTTTTTTTCAACTCTAACCTTTATCATAAATTAACCATTAATTTTTGTAATTTTAATTTGTGTATATGGTTGTCTATGTCCTTGAGTTTTACGGTTAGATCTATCTTTACTTTTATATTTAAAGATTCTTATTTTTCTTTGCTTACCATTTTTTACAACTTCACCTAAAACAGTAGCACCTTCAAGGAATGGATTTCCTACTTTGCTATCAATCATTAATACTTGATCAAAACTAACTGTATCACCAGGATTAGCATTTAACTTTTCAACGAAAATTTCATCATTTTCCTTAACAAAGTATTGTTTCCCACCAACTTTAATTACAGCGTTCATTCATATACCTCCTTTTATATTAACTTAAGACTCGCTCTTAAGGTACAAGAATTCTTGTTTTTACCTTTTCAATGCGGTTTGAGCATGAGGCGTCAAACATATTGATTATATCATATTATATTAGTTAATGTCAAATTTTTTTCTTACTCTTAGCTTTATATGTGCTAAAATCTACAACATTTTCTTCAGTCTTTATTTTTTCTTCATTATTTACATCAAGTGTTGCAACAGTATTATATCCTTTTTTCTCTAAATCTATTTTTACTTGTTCAGAGACTTTATCTAAATCTTCTGTATCTTCCCCACTTAATATTACTAATTCAGAACCTTTTCCAATACATCCAAAACTTCCATCTTCATTTGCTATTAAACTTAATGCATCTATACCAAATACTTCACCTAACTTTTCAGTTATTTCAACTATATTTGTTATAGATAATACATCAGATTCAAGATATTTTAAAGAACTAATATATGTTTTAAGATCAATAGAGTCATCCTCATATACCATTGCTTTAGCAATAGCCATTTTATTAAGATCTACCATATCATTCATAAAAAAGTAACTAAACTCTTGCTGTTGATAATAGTTAGCAATTGTTGTAAAAAGTAATTCCCACTCAACATTTTTTATTTTTACTTCTGGAACTTTATAAATAAGAGAATATATATCTAAATCAGCAACTAATAATTCTAATACATCATCTAATGTATATTCACTTTCTTCTTCTAGATACTGATCATCATCATCGCTATCATTTAAAAGACTACTATTTTCATAATAACTTAATAAATTTTCCAATTTTTCCATTTCATAGATATAATCTTCTCTAAAAAACATACCTTCCATTCTAATTCCACCATCTTTAAAGTATAAATCTAGTAATTGAATATTTATAATATCATTTTTTAAACTATCTATTGATTCAAACATAATATCACTCCTATTTCAATCTATAATACAAGGTTAAAAGAAAAAAATCAACTATATTTTATAGTTGATCATTAAAGTAAATAGTCTTATCTAATACCATTTTTACATCTCTTTCATTAAATGGTTTTACTAATATATCAATTACTCCATAAGAAAATACTTTTTCTCTTGTTTCTTTTGAGTTATCACTAGTAATAATTGAAACAGGAATCAATGAAAATAAATTATTAGTTTTAAAATACTCTAATACATCAAATCCATTTAATCCTGGCATATTTAAATCTAAAAGGACTGCAACTATTTTATTATTTAAGTTATTATTAATTATATTTATAGCCTCATCACCATTATTTGCTACTAAAACATTAAAATCTTTACTAAAAATCTTTTGAACAAAGTTTCTTGTAACATTAGAGTCATCCACTACAAGAATTGTTTTTTCTTTTAATATAACTATATCTTGATTTGTTATTTCAGTATTTGTAGTAGTAACTTCTTGCCCCATATATTGTTGTACTATAGAAATAATTCTATTTGCTTCTTTTATTAATTCATCATAATGATCCATTACATAAAACATATTATTTTGTTTACTAGCCATTTCATGATTATATGAAAGTTCTGCTAAAGTAGTAAATCCAAAATATTTAGAATCGCTCTTTAAAGCATGTACTTCTATAGCATAATTTGCCATATCTGAAATTTCTTTAAATTTTTTGATTCTTTCTAATCTATTAAATACTTCATTTAAAAAGTCATTTAAAGTATTATTATACATATCCATATCACCAAATAGTTCTAATGCTTTATCTACATCTACACCATTTGTTATTAATAAATTTACATCTTTCATAAAGTCCTCCTCCTATATTTAGTTTTTAAATGAAATTGTCTTTTCTACTACCATTTTTACATTATTCATATTGAATGGTTTATTTAACATATCAACTATATCATATGAGAATGCTCTATCAATTGAGGATTTGTCATTTGCTCCAGAAATAATAGACACAGGAATTCTTTTAAATAAATTGTATTCTTTAAAATGTTCTAAAACTCCAAATCCATCCAAATTAGGCATATTTAAATCAAGTAAAAGTGCAGCAATATTTTGATTAGAATTAACTATATTAATAACTTCTTTACCATCACTTGCCATTAATACTTCATACTTATCATTAAATATTTCTTTTATAAAATCACGAATAATACTAGAATCATCGGCTACCAAAATAGTTTGTTTAGTAGTATTTATTTTAGTTGTTACTTCTAATGGTTCTTCTTCTACAGTAGGTGGAGTTACAAATTCTTCACTTGCTGCAGTTTGAGTAAAATATTCTTTAATTACATTTATAACTTTATTACCTTCAATTACTAATTCATTATAATGATTATTTACACTTTGAATATCACTTGCTTTACTAGCCATCTCATGAAGATAAGCCATATCTGCAAGTTTTGTAATCCCTAAATATCTAGAATCACTTTTTAAAGAATGGACTTCTATTGCATAACTGTTCATATCAGAATTTAATTTATATGCTTCTATTTTTTTCATTCTGTCATAATAGCCATTATAAAATTCTTTTAATATAGAATTATACATCTCCATATCTCCAAGTAATTCTAAGCCTTTATCTACTTCAATACCATTATTTTTTAAAATATCTATATTATACATATTACTCACCTATCCTATATAAATTATATCACAAGAAAACTACTTATTTAAATATTTTATAATTATTTTATTTAATTCTTCCTTATCTATTGGTTTTGCTAAATAATCATCAAAACCATCACTAATATATTTTTCTCTCATACCACTAATTGCATTTGCGGTTAATGCAACAACTGGAGTATTAAACTCACTATTTTCTTTTAATTTATGAAGTGTTTCTACTCCACTCATACTTGGCATCATATCATCCATTAAAATTAAATCATATATTTTTCCTTCAGTAATTTTTTGAATACATAAAATACCACTATCAACTGTTTCTATATCTAAATGATAACTTTCTAATAGTCTTGAAGCAACTTTTAGATTTATTTTATTATCATCTACTATTAATACTTTCTTACCTGTAACATTTACTTCTATTTTTTCTTCTTTAACTTGATCAACTTTTTCTTCTACTTCTTTATGAATTATTCTTTGATCTATTGCTATTGTAAACTTAGAACCTTTTCCATAGATACTTTGAACTACAATCGTTCCATTCATTAAATCTATTAGTTTTTTAGTAATGGCTAGTCCAAGTCCTGTTCCTTCTATAGTTATATTTTTTTCTATATCTAATCTTTCAAATTTAGAAAATAATTTAGATATATTTTCTTGTTTAATACCTATACCACTATCTTCTACTGAAATAATTAATCTACATATATCCCCACTTATTAAAGAAGAAACTTTAAAGTCAATATAACCCTCTTTCGTATATTTAACAGAATTAGTTAATATGTTTAAGATTATTTGTTTAACACGTGTATGATCTCCATATAATACTTTAGGAATTGATTCATCATAACTTGTTCTTATTTCTAGTGGCTTATCACCAAGTCTTGCTTTAGTAAGAGAAAGTAAACTATTATATATTTCTTTAAAGTTATATTCAGCATTTACTATTTCTATTTTATTAGCTTCTATCTTAGAAATATCTAAAATACCATTAACTATTTCTAAAAGTCCATTAGATGCATCAACAATATCCTTAACTTCATCTTTAGCAGATTGTGGTAAATCTTCTTCTAATAAAACTTGTGAAAAACCAACAATAGCATTTAATGGAGTTCTAATTTCATGAGACATACTTGATAAAAACTCACTCTTTGCTTGATTTGCTTTATCTGCTTGATCTTTGGCAATATTTAACTGTTCAATTAATTTCATATCAGGGTTTTCTATTGTAAAGTACATTAAGAATGTAACAAACGAAAATGCCGTAGTTATTAATGTTAGATTGGGATTAATTGATCTAACCACTATTACTGCAATTGTACATATTAATAATCCAAATAAAGGAAGTGCCTTTTTCATTTTTATACTTTTTATATTAGATATAAAACAGACAAAATCTATAATTATAAATATGCCACCTAATAACAATAAAAAGTCAGTGCTAGCACCATATGAATAAGTGTATAGTTCATCATTATAGTATTTTAGTGGTAAAATGATTATAGCTATTAAACATATACTGTATATAATACCAAGAGATAATAAAGCACCCTTTTTTATTTTCAATAATTTTTTTATATTTTCTCCTTTACTGCCAAAAGTTACAAAAAATATATATAATGTAAATATAAATTCCCAAGATAATAATTGTACTAAAAATGTTCTATTTACAATTTCGTTAATTATTTGATATTCATTTCTGTGTGGAACAGTTAAACAGCATAGCAACTCAAAGAAAAGTCCTAGTATATTTATTATAATAAGCGAACTATAAATTTTATTATCAAGGTTGTTTATTTTCTTTTTAGAAAAGTATACTGTAACTAATAATATCATATAAGTCAAACTAAATAAAATTGCTACTATTGCCAACTTCATATTATCTACCTCTATTCTTTTTTAATTATATCATACAAAAAATAAATACAAATAAAAAAATGACAAAAATGTCATTTATGAAGGACCTTACCTGTGTTATTTTTTATTTCTTTATCCTCATTTTGCAATGAAATAAAGTCAACTTTACCTATTGGAGTTAATGGCATAGTGTCCCTAACCTTATAATCAATAGGTATAGCATACTCAGGTAATTCCGCCTGACATAATGTTTTAATTTCGTTGATGGTTTGTTCTTCGTTTATCTTGTCCTTTAATATAATATGTGCCTTTGCTAAGGAACCCTGCGTATGTTCTATATCCGCAATACCAACAACTTTACAATCATCAACATTAGGATGCAAAGAAATCACATTTTCAATCATTGATGGGAATATTTTGAATCCGTCATGCCTAATGATAATTCTTTTTAACCTATCAACAATGTAAACAAAACCATCATCCATATATCCAATATCTCCACTGTGAACCCATATTTTTCCATCTTTGTGTTTCTTTAATATTTGTTCTGTTGCTTTTTTGTTTTTATAGTAACCTGTCATTGTATTTGGGCCTGTTATACAAATTTCTCCTTCTTGTTTATCTCCTAATTCCTCTCCAGTCTCGAGGTCAAATACTGAGATAATAGTTTTCGGAACTGGAATACCAACACTACCTAATCTATTACATTCATTTGATGTACAAACTGATACAGCAGCATTAACTTCAGTCATACCATATCCTTTAGTAATCTTATCTTTACAGTTGTGATCAATTAAAAATTTATTGACTTTTTTTTCTAATTCAATATTCATTGTATCTCCACCAACGGTTGGAGCAATTATATATGACAAATCCTCTTTCTGTAATTTTTTACTTTCTATTATATTTTCATAATGAGATGGAACTCCAACCATATGATTGGGTTTATGTTTTAATAGTAATTCGTCAAATTTTTTTGGATCAAATTGAGGTACTAATACAGTCTCCATTCCTATAACAAGTGGCAAATGTAAACCATTTCCTATGCCATATGCAATAAATGGTGGCATTATATTTAACCAAGTATGCTCTCTTTGCATATCAATTCCTGATACTTGACATTGAAATGCAGCAGCATTAAGACTATCATTTGATAATATAACACCTTTTGGCATACCCGTTGTACCACCAGTATGAACAATTGCAACAGGGTAATCTTTTTCATAATCAAAATGTATATTACCCTCATAAGCATTGGCCTGTTTAATAAATTCACTCCAATTAGCTGTTTCACAATTAATAACTTTTTTCTCTGTATCTATTTTTTTTGTTTTTAAATTAGTAACATTTTCTTTTGCAATATATCCCAATTTTAAAAGTAATGGTAAAGAATCTGCAGGTGATATAGTAACAAATTTCTCTACATTAGTTTCATTAATTATTTTTTCAAATTTTGGTTTTGCTACATTAATGGCAATACATAATTTAGAGTTTACTTCTTGTAAATAACTCTTTATTCCCTGCTCACTAGTTCTTGGATCTATCATATTTGATATTGCTCCTATCTTACTAAGTGCATAGAATAAATATACTGTTTCTGGTAAAGTTGGCATTGATATTGTTACTATATCGCCCTTTTCAACACCATTAGCCAGTAGTGCATTGGCAGTTTTATCAATATTCCTAAATAATTCATCAAAGGAAATTTTTCTACCGTAATAATTTAGGGCTGTTCTATTTAAATATTTTTTATTACTATCATATAAGTACTCATATATTGTCTTTTCTGGTAATACTTTTTCTATAGAATCCTCAGAATAATATTTTAACCATGGTTTATCAATAGACCTTTTTCCAGTTGGTGGTCCTTGTATTTCCCCTAATGCTAGTTTTCTTAAATATAAGTCCCTTAATATTTCTTCATTAATATTTTCTATTTTCATAATATATCCCCCATTCAAATTGAACAAATTATACCACATTTTTCCAGATAAATCAAGTTATTTTATCATTGATACCAAAGTTATTATATTATAGTATGATAACTATTACTATATATTTTACTCTATTTTACATATTCTTGTATAAAGTAATTTTAAAAACATTTTTATAGTTTATTATCCCAAAAAAGAATAAACTATGTAAGTTTATCCTTATACCTCTTGAATTACTGTAATAATCATAGGTTTAGATTCAGTTTCTTTATAAAAGAACTTACCTAATATTTCTCTAACATCTGTTTTTATTTTAGAATAATCTACTCTTTGACTATTAGGAATTATATTTTCCTCTATAACACTACGTGCCATTTCTTTAGTTTCAGTTAAAAGTTCTTGACTTTCTTTTACATAAATAAACCCACGTGTTAATATTTCAGGTCCACCTATTATTTTTTTAGTTTTCTTATCTAAAGTACAACTAATGATTACTATTCCATTAGATCCTAACATTTCTCTATCTTTTAAAACTAAATCTCCTACATCTTCACTAGTCTTACCATCGATTAAAACTTCATCTGTATCAATATGTTCATGTGTTTCTGTTAGTACACCATTTACAAAATATGCTACATCTCCATTTTCTTTTAAAATAATGTTATCCTTAGAAATACCCATATCTTCTGCAATTGCAGCATTCGCATATTGATGACGATATTCTCCCTTTACTGGAAAATAGTATTTTGGATTCATTAAGTTTATCATCATCATTAAATCCTCACGTGAAGCATGATGAAGTAAATGTTTCTTACTAGAAAGTGAAATAGCATTTGCCCCAAGCATTGCAATTTCATCCATAACAATTGCCATTCTTTTTTCAATGCCGGGATAGCTTGGTTCTGTAATAAAGATTGTATCAGTATCTGTTAACTTAATGTATTTATCATAACCTTTAATTATTCTTTCTAGATTTGCAAAAGGTTTTTCTTTTTCATCTGAAATTAAAATAACACAATCTTTATCATTTATATTAGTTAAATCTCCTATTTTTTCAGGATTGATTTTTAAGTATCCATTTTTTATGGCCATATTAATCATTTGTTGAAGATTTTTTCCCATAATAACTATTTTTCTGTGTGTTTTTGATACTTCATCAAATAATTCTTGTATTCTATAAAAGTGAGCAGGCATAATTGTTGCGATAATTCTAAATTCATTTCTTATTAGTACTTCTCTAATAAATGATGCTACTCTATTATTTGGACTTGTGTGCCCTAATTTTTCTGCATAAAAAGACTCTGATAGTAAGCATAATACTCCTTGTTTTCCAACGTAGGCAAGTTTACCTATATCTGTTTTATAGTTTTCTGTCATAGTTGCATCCATTGTAAAATCGCCTGTATAAACGATTGCCCCATCTTTTGTATATAAAACATAACATACTGCATCAGGAATTGAATGAGTTATACTAATTGGAAAGATAGAATTTTTTCCAAAATTAAGTTTAGTATGAGCCTTTATTTCATTTAATTTATATTTAGAATAATCTTTATCAAACTTAGTTTTTAATATTTCTAATGTTAGTTTTGTAGCATAAACATTAAGTTCTGGAATACTATCTAATATATCAGGAACAGCTCCCATATTACTATCATGTCCGTGTGTTAAGAAAATTCCTTTAATCCTCTTTCTATTTTTTATTAAATAATCAATATTTGGAATAATATAATCAATTCCTAAATTTCTATCATTATCATATTTTAATCCCGCATCAAAAATAAATATATCTTTATCTACTTCAACAATATACATATTTTTTCCATTTTCATTTAGTCCACCTAAACTAAAAATTTTTATTTTACTCATATTTTTCTCCTTTCTTTTTAATACTTAAGTTAACGAACTTCTACATTATATCAAAAAAGATAATTTTTTTCAAATATTATCTTATATTCTCTTTATAGTACCTGATTGCTTTATTTAGTAATTGCTTTTCATCTATGTGAGTAATTAAATCTATACCTTCATTTATTTCTATAAATTTAGCTTCACTTACTTCTGTTAATTGTGGAGTTAAATTGTCATTATTTGGTTTACCAATAAAGAAAATAACATCTTTTAATACATTTTCTTTTGGTGAATATGTTATAATTTCTCTAAAACCTGGAATTACATAAGAACTAATTCCTGTTTCTTCAAAAACTTCTCTAATTGCAGTTTCTTCTTCCGTTTCTCCTAATTCTACATGTCCTTTTGGAATACCCCAGTGTCCTAAATTGTGATGAACTAGTAAAACATAAATTTTATTATCTATTTCTTTAAATACAATATTTCCGCATGATTTTTCTTTTTTCATATAAATTTATTTTGCTAGTTTATCAAGTGCAACTTTAGCAGCATTTTGTTCTGCTTCTTTTTTACTTCTAGCAGTTCCCTTTCCATATATAATATCATCTATTCTAACTTCAACAACAAATGTTTTTTCATGAGCAGGTCCATATTCATCTATTAAATCATAAAATAGTGTTTTTTGTTCTGTTTGGATATATTCTTGTAAAGCAGATTTATAATCACTAAAGAATACTACACTTGGATCTTCAATATATGGAACTATAATATTTAAAACAGTTCTTCTTGCAGTAGCATAACCTAAATCCAAATAAATTGCTCCAACTAGGGCTTCAAAGATATCAGCAAGAATTGATTTTTTAGTTTTTCCTCCTTCTTTTTCTTCTCCATGACCTACTTTAATAAACTTAGATAAATTTAGTTTAGTTGAATATTCAAATAAAGCATTTTCACAAACGTAACTTGCACGTACTTTTGTCATTTCTCCTTCATTTTCATTATGATTAGAATATAAATAATCAGCAACAGCTAAATCAACTACAGCGTCTCCTAAGAATTCAAGTCTCTCATAATCTTTTTTTGCTTTATGTTCATTAGCATAAGATGAATGAGAAACCGCTATTTCATAAAGTCTTTCATCTTTTGGATTAATATTTAAAATTTCATAAAGTTCGTTCATAATCTTCACCATAAGTAATTATATCAAAAATATTAGATTTAGTACACTTCTAATTGCTATTTTTTATAGATTTTGGTAAAATAGATTTACGGTGATGATATGAAGAAAGTATTAATATCTATAATTAAGTTATATCAAAAAATACCAGGAAACTTTCATTATTCATGTCGTCATATTCCAAGTTGCAGTAATTATGCAATAGATGCTATTAATGAATATGGTTCTATTAAAGGTAGTTATTTAGCAATAAAAAGAATATTAAGGTGTAATCCCTTTGGTACAAGTGGTTATGACCCTGTTATAAAGAAGGAGAAAAATATGAAGAAGAAAAAAATTAGTTTATTAATATTAATAATGATTATTACTTTATTTACAACTGGATGTAAACAGGATAATATGGAAGATATTGAAATAGCAGTTACAAATTATCCAAATGAATATATAGTTGATAGATTATATGGAAAACATTCTACTATTAATCAAGTATATCCTGATGGAATCGATACAAATAAATTTAAGATTACTAAAAAGCAAAAGCAAAACTATAGTAAGATGGGATTATTTGTATATACAGGTTTAATTGAAAAAGAAAGAAATTTAGCTGTTGATTTATTGGACTTAAATAGCAATTTAAAAATAATTGATTCATCTTATGTACTAGAAACAGATTATTCTAATGAGGAACTATGGTTAAATCCATCATCATTATTAATGATGGCTCAAAATGTTAGGCTTGGATTAAAAGAATATGTTACAAGTACTTATCTATCAAAAGAAATTGATGAAGCTTATAATGAATTAAAGATTGAATTATCAGAATTAGATGCAGATTATAGATTAACTGTTGATAATACTGAAAATAAAGTGATTGTTGTTGCTGATTCTTCATTAAAATTCTTAGAAAAATTTGGACTAAAAGTAATTTGTTTAGATAGTAATACTACAGAAAAAGAAATATATGAAGTAAATACATTAATTAAAAATAAAGGAATTAATTATATATATTCATTTAAAAATGATAAGTTAAATAGTGTTGCTAAAGAAATAATTGAAAATAACCCTACTATTAAAGAATTACAATTAAATAAACTAAATGTTATATCTGATAG
>X19_European_Ground_Squirrel__coassemble_54_pt1 | contig 13423 bp, 14 predicted proteins | sample X19_European_Ground_Squirrel__metabat2_low_PE_003 | metagenome-assembled genome bin X19_European_Ground_Squirrel
TTGTTGATGTATGTTTAGATAGTTTTTTTAATTAAGGTGTGTTAAATGCTTGACATTTTATATGATATATGATATAATGTAGGTACGATAGGTAAGTGGTGCAGTAGTTGATTATTCTGGCGAAGAGTTTAGAAGAAAACCTGTACCACCAAACCTTCGTTCAGGAAATATAGGTATGTCAATTTATATAGATTTTAGAAAACTTGATGGATTTCAATGTCCTTGCAAAATTGCTGTTGGGCGAAGAGGTCTTGGAAAAACATTCGGTAAAAAAAGAAAGTGTATAGAAAACTTTGTTACAAAAGGGTATAGGTTTGTATATATAGTAGAAACGGGCGAAATGGTAAAAGAACTTACACAAAATAATGGTGAAAAATTCTTTTCTGATATACTTGAATATTATTCTGAATACAATACTTCAAGAAAAAGATATTTTTATGATAAAGTATCAGAATTAAAACTTGAAGATGATGATGGTTCAGTAGAAAATGAAGAAACGATATTTAAGAGAACGCATAAAGCAATAGTATCTGGTGGTACTATTAAAATTAATGGTGAAACCGCTGGATATATAGTAGATATAAATTCTTTTGGTGAAGTAAAAAGAAATGCTTTTGTTAAAGTTAAAACAATTTTTGTTGACGAATTTATATCAGAAAAAATGGATAAAACTACATTAGATTATCCAAGAAGAATATCTTCATTAATTCAATCAATAGCAAGACTTCGCGATGTCAATATATTTATGGCAGGAAATGCTATAAGATTTGATGACCCTGTATTATCTTGTATGGGATTTAAAATTATCGAGTACGGATATTATAAAAAATATATTGACGGAAAGTTATTTGCTGTTTTGTGGTTCATAAATCCTACTGATTATCCAGAATTTGAAAAAGCACATAACGCAAGCGTAGCTGGTAGATTTGCAAAAATGATGGGCGAAACTAACGAAGAAGAAAATAAGTTTGTTTCTGACCTACCTTCAAATAGACGGCTTACAAATTATAAATATAGAAAAAATGGTTTTTCTATAAATGTTGTTAAAGATGATACAATTGTTGCGTTGCGAGAGCTGCAAGATGGAAATATAGCTTGTGTTCCTTTTGCAAATAGGGGTGCAACTATGTTATATTGTTTAACAGAAAAAGAGCAAGGTTTTAAACTTGGTTATCATATTATATGTAATAAAGCTTTAAGACAAACGATTATGAATATGTTAAGAGCGGATATTATATATTATTATAGCGAAGTTGAATATAGTAAATTAAAATTAATTGTAAAAGGGGTTTAAAAAGATGGCAGAAAACAACGAACAGAATACTCAGGAAGAAATAACTGATGATGAATTAGCAGTGCTTGCTAATAAAGAACTTAGAAAAAGAGACGAAGAAATAAAGCGTCTTAAAATAGAACTTAATAAACAGAAATTATTGTCAACAGCAGAAGAAGAGGAGGAAGAACCTTTATCTCGTGAAGAGTGTATAAAAAGACTTTCCGATGGTCGTACTACAAATTACGAATATGCAGAGGCAGTAATAGGATTAGTTGATGCTGAATTAGCAGAAGGAAATCCTAATCCTCTTGGCAAAAACGGAGATGATGTTTATAACTTTTTTAAAGATGTAATTGAAGAATGTGACGGAGACAAATCTCGTTTTACTTCAATTTATCAAGCAAGATTGGGTGCAGATGACCCTTCAATTGCTATGGCTTATAATAAAAGAAAAAATAATAGATAAAAAGGAGTATTTGTTATGGCATTTCCTGTAACGCAAGTAACATTAAATCAAAATAAGATAACCGCTGCCTTGTTTAATATGATTATCAGTCAGCAGGTTTTCGATAGCAAGGTTGCAAGTACTGAACTTGCAGATAGGTTTCGTGTAGACGGAACTCTTTTTGGTGACACAAAACTATATCATTCGTTTGATATAGGTTCACCAGAAGATTGGCTTGATGACGAAGAGGCAAAAGACTTATTAGCATTAAATAGAAATAAATCTGGTAAAACTCAATCTATTACAATGGGTATTTACAAGATTATATCTATTACTACTGACCAATATTTATCAAAACAAGCATTTATGGGAGAAGGCACATTTGCAGAATATACTTCTTTCCTTACTGGTTCTCTTCGTAAAATAAAAAAGGTTTATGACCGCTCTCTTATAAATATTAAGATTGGTACTCTTGACCCTTCTACTTCTCGTTGTGATATAACAATAAATACACCGAGAGGTGCTACAATAGAAGAAACTAATAGACTTGAAGCTCAAACAATAGCGTCAAATCTTGTGATACTTAAAGCTGACCTTGAAGATAATAACAGAGATTTTAATAAACTTGGTTATTTAAGGTCTTATTCGGCAAGAGATTTTATAGCTGTTTGGAATGTAGATTTTCACGCTAAATTAACTAAGCTTGATTTGCCTACTATTTTCCATAAGGATATTGACGAAAAAGGCGGATTTACTGAATATGACTTGCCGTCAAAGTGGTTTGGAGTTCCAGCGGAAAATGATTTAACTCTTCCTACTGCTGCTCCTGCATCTATTACAAATAGAATTATGGAAAGCGGTTGGTATGATGTTCGTTCTTCTGAAAATGTAGCTTTGGTAGGAAAGCCTACGGAAAATGCGATTTTTTTATGGGCTGGTGACCCAGTTCCTTATGTGGGTGAACAGTATAAAGATAATGTTCGTAATATAACTGTAACTGTAACAGCAGGTACTCTTGCGAAAGAATATTATTATGTTGTAGATAAGGATATTGCGTTTATGCTTATACATAAAGACGCGTTACCGTTTATGTCAGGTTTTGAAACTGGAACGGAATTTTGGAATAGTCGTTCTCTTACAACGAATAATTATCTTATTTTTGGGCATAATATTCTTGAATATCTTGAAGAATATCCCAGAATAAGAGTTCGCGCAAAAGTAAATGCGTCGTAATTAATTAAAATTAACTTACCCTAAGAGTATATCTCTTAGGGTAAGTATTATAAAATAGAGGATTGATATGGTAATTAAATATTTCAATAGTCCAGAATTAGCATATTCAAATAGAAGAAGATACAGAGTATTTAATTTTACTCCATTTTATGAGGAAGTGCAAAGGTCTGTTCTTCTTGGTGACGGTGCGACTACTCAAATAAAAACAAATAAAAAATATATATGTAATTATGTAACTATTGATAATACGCGTTGGTATGTTACAAGTTATATATATATGAATGGTATGCAAGTTACATTAAATCTTCAAAGAGATGTCATTGGTGAATTTGGACTAAATGATTGTTTTGGTCAAATAGAAAGAGGATATACCAATACATTTTTAAGAAATAGAAAAGAGTTAAAACTAAATCAAATATTAAAGAAACGAATTCCTATAATACCACAAAGTAATATTTATGGTGAATTTAATGTTGATAATCACGAAAAGGAAATTTGGGGGATAATATATCTTACTAAACCTGCTGATGGTCAAATAACTATTCCTATTCCAGAATTTGCACCAGATATTTTAAATTATCCTTTAATAGCTAATGGTACAAAAAAAGTTGTGGCTTTAACGCCAGACGCAGTGTTAACTGTTCCTGTCCAATTTTCAAATAATTTAAATAATACTTATTATATAGATATATATTTTAATTATGAAAATGATAGTTGGGGAATAGAAAAAATAAATGTGTTGGAGCAGACTGGATTAAGTGCAGGATTTGTTTTTAAATTTGATAATAATGTAGAAATACCAGACCCTATAAATCTTTGTCAGTATATGGGGGTTATGATTGGTCAATATGTTATAAATAAAGAATTAGTTAATAACAAACTTCCAGACCCTGTTCCGGTAGAAACAGTTACCGAAAATTATGACGGTGTTGTTTTGAAAGATGGTAATAATTATCTTTCATATACTGTTACTACAACAAAAGAATATATAGATGGTACAATAGAAACCGAAGAAAGTAATTGTGTAAATGATTTACTTCACGTATTTGAAGGTAAATATATACCAAATTCCGCAGACATTGATTATGTTACAAGAGAAATATATGCGAATAACAATAATGGTACACCTTTAAGTTTTAATGGAAGATTAGCTTTTGAAAAAACTGTTTTAACTTATAATTATCGTATATTATCAGCAAAAGAGGCTGGAGCATTTACGATAGATATATCTAAACAAAATTTAGTTGACGAGCCTTATTATATACTTGTATGTCCTTTATATACTGTAAATATAAGTGGAGGAGCAAATTATAATATAAATAAAATTCAAGCTTTTGAAACTTTTAATACTGTAATTCAAACATTAAGTGGTGAAAATGGTTATCTTGTAGATGCTCAAATTTATCCTTATTGTCCAGTATTAACAAAACTTGTCGCTGACGTAAATGGATTACCATTTTTTAGTATAAATTCAACTTCATATGAGAGAAGTTGTGTTGTTCAGTTACTTCCAAATTCTGATATAAAAAAAGAATATATACAAAGAGAATATTCTATAATTAGTCCTGAACAAAGTTCAAAATTTTCATTTAATTTTTATGATTATGTAAATACCATAAAAGATGTAAATGGTATTAATTATGCGGAACTTCAAATTATAATAAAAACAGCTTTAAAACCTTTTTCTATAATATCTTCTGCTGTATTAATTCCAGAAAATGGTAGTTTGATTGGATTAACTTATGAAAGTGATTTGAGAGGTTCTCAACCGTCAAGTAACGGATTTGAATGTTCTCTTGCAAGCAACGCATTTGAAACATACAAAAGACAAAATTCAAACTATCAGCAAATTTTTAATCTTGAAAAAGGTGAATTAACTGCTCAGCATTGGGTAGAAGGTGTTAATGATTTTACTAATGCAATAGTTAACACTGCATCAGCAACTGCAATGGGAGCAATTGCAGGCGCAAGTCTTGGTGATTTAGGCGTTGGTAGTATGTTTGGTTCTAAGAGCGTTGGTGCAGCAGCAGGTGCAGGAATAGCTGGTGGTACAGTAGGTGTTGCAATGGCTCTTCAAACAGCCGCAAATGCTACTCTTATGGCATATGAAGAAGATTTACAGCAGCAAAGGTTTGATTTAAATATAGGAACAATAAAGAATTTACCAAATACAATAAATCGTGTAAGTTCATTTAATGAGATAATATTAAGAGATTTTTGGTTTATTATCGAAGTATATGAATGTAGCGATTTAGAAAAAAATATAGTTAATAATTTTATTGTTAATTATGGTTACGGTATAGGTACTTTTGATTTAATTTCTAATTATTTAAAAAATGGCTGGTTCATAAGAGCTAATCTTTTAAGAAGTAATTATGCAGTTAATCTTCATAGTATAGCAAATAAAGAATTAAAGGGAGGAATTTACTACTATTATGAATAGAGCAAATTTTGGCAATGTAGTTACTAATGGTATGCAAATACTATCAGTAGCTGGTACAACTTCGGCAGCTTTTGAACGACAATCAAGAGCTGCCAGAATAGCAGACGCAAGCAGTGCGTTGAATAATATGTCAGAAGATGAGTTACATCAGCTTGGTCAAATGCGTGCGGATAAATTGCGTTCTGAAATTAGTAGATATAATGCTAGTGGTGAAAGTCCATATCAACATTTATCTGATGAAGAGGCAGGTCTGTATCAAGCAAAAAGAGCAGATCAAATACGAAAATTTATAAATCAAGATGACGAAAATGAAGAAGATGTTGATAGTCTTATGAGTGGTGCTCCATTTTCAACATTAAAAAGTCCACAAGCTGACGCTTTAAGAACATATATTAAAAAAAATTTTGATTTTTCTGGAATTTATGTTCGAGATAAAAGTAAATTCAGACAAATGACAAGAGAAGATTTAATAAAGAGTTTAAATGGAGGCGATGATACAGATGCCGATGTATGACACTTCTGCAATTATAGGCGCTGGAATTAACCCAAGCAAAAAAATATTAAAATATGGTAACGCTATTGACCAAAACGGAAATGTAGTTACGCCAAACCCTGCAAAATATAATCTTGATTATGATAGTTTATTTGCTATTATGCGAGAACAGAATATGATAGAAACATATGAAAGATATATGTGGACTAATATTCCGTTTGGCTTAACACAAGATTTAATAGAAAGAGTATTATTTTTTAGAGGAAAAGGAGTTTTCTATTTTAACGATAAAGTAAAAAAGTTTCAATTTTTACCTTTTGCGTTAAATGGAATAATAGACGAATATGGTAGATTTACTGCTTGTAACACATTGCCTTTTACTGGTACTGATGAAGTCGCTAAGGGAAAAACTAAACAAAATGTAAAAAAACTTATTAGCGCAATATATGAAGATTTGCCAATAGTATATGATTTACCTTACGATAAAGAAAGTTTAAAAATTATAAGAGAAGGTAAACCAGTAGGAATTATATTAAATGATAATTCTCTTGCTGTAAGTCAACAACCAATAATTAGAAATAATTATGTTAAACCTGTTTTACATATGATGGCTACTCTTATGCAGATAATAAATACTGCAATGTATGGGTCTGCCGACCATAATGCAATACAGATAGAAAATGAAAGTGAACTTGAAAGTATTCAAAATCAGATAGACGCTATTAATAGGGATATATTAAGAGGAAGAAGATTTACTCCATTTGTCGGTAAATTTCCCATAACTCCTATAAAAACAAGCAATACTGCAAATCTTGAAGGATTGTTCGGTACTTTTAATTCACTTACAAATTTCTTAAAATCAATTACTGGTGTAGCAAATGCTGGTGTATTTGATAAAAAAGCTCATTTACTTCAAGAAGAACAAAAATTAAATGGTTCTAATTCTGACGACATTTATTATAATGGACTAAGATTAAGACAGGAATTTTGTTTAATGGTTCAAGCATATTACGGTTATCCTGTATGGTGTGAAAGCAAGCGTGGTATGTCAGAGGCACAAGAAGAAAATGTGGCTATGGGTGAAACATCTGACCCAGACAATACTCAATTTAATAATAATCAAGGAGTACAAGATAATGGAAATAATTGATTATAATACAAGACTTTTTAAAAATATTTTTCCAAATTATAAAACATTTGAAGAATGGTATATATCAACTCCGTTAAGCGATAATGAAGATGATGTTCCATCTTTAAGAACATTTACTCTTATAGCTTATGAGTATAATGATAGTCATACCGCTTTTAGTCCAGAAAGTTTTAAGGAACATTTTGCTAATGACCTTTATACTTATTATCGTGAATTTGAAGCAACAACAAGAAGTATACTTGAATTAATGCAACTTACTGACAACGATATATCTACTGCTGATGAAATGATAACCAATGTAGCCAATATTCCAGAAACGGAAAGTTCTACCAATATTGAAGAAGTAGATTTTATCACAACTCAGCAAAAAAATATAAACAAAAAAGGAAAACTACAAATAAAAAGAGAACTGCTCGCAAATAAGAGAGCTTTTACAGTAAAAACATTTATTAATCGTTTTAAACATTTGTTTATAAGAGTTGCATCACCTGCATATACTTTTGTAGTAAGAGAAGATGAGGAGAATTAAACTATGAAAGAATTAATAGTAAAAATTATTGTTTTTGTAGCGCCTATAATAGCTGGATTTATAACTTCAATTGTAATTCCGGTTGCGATAGAAAAAACTTCTTTAAAGCATTTAAAGAAAAAGATAGAAGAAGTAAATGAGGCAAAAGAACTTCAAGAAATAAAAGAAGAACTTAAAGTTATTAAAAAAGAGATACTTGAAATGAGGGGAAAGATAAAATGAAAAAAAATCCGATATGGTTTTTAATAATAGGAATAATTATTTTAATTGTTCCTACTGTTGTATATCTTATTTTTCTTATTCCGCAAATGAAAGAAGAATATATAGTTCTTATGTCAAGCGGTGGTGCAATAACAGGTAGTGGTTTAAGTGCAGCTAATTTAATTCCAGAAAAAATGAAATCTTCTAAGTTGCTTAAACTATCTGCTAAATCATTTACATTGCTTACAGCACTAACTCTTGTTCAAGAATTTTTAATGCAAATAATAGGACTTATTGCTGTGTTTATAATAAGTTTTATAATATTTTCTATATTTAAGGGGGCTTATATAAATGCAAGAAGAAGAAAAGAAAACACTGAACTTGCAAAAGAAGTCGCACGAACTGTTACTAAAATTGCTTAATAATATAGGAATTATAGGTTCTATATTGGCAGCAATAGCAGATATAGTTTTTGTAATTATATTTGTTCTTGGGATAAAAGTAAATGTGGATATGACAGCAACTATTATATTTGCAGTTATAAATGCATTAATAGGTGTTTTAATAAATATATTACTTAGATATCAAGGACAAAAATATGCAGAAATGGAAAATACAGAACTTTGTGAAAAATTTCATAGAAAAAAAGTTAAAGAAAACAAAAAGCATTTATCTATGGAATTATGGCAGATAATTAAATCATTAGAAGATATAATAATAAAAGGCGGAACAACTACATTTAGTATTTGTGGGATAGTATATATTTCAATAGAAGGAAGTAAAAATCCTATACAAATATTAATAACTTTGGTTTCTCTGATATTGTTTGCTTGTTTTGGTTTAATTAATATGAACTCTTCTTATTGTAGATTTTATAATATTCAAATTCCGTATATGGAACTTAAAATAAAAGAAATGGAGGAAAAATAAAATGGCATTATACAAAGACGGTAAAATATATCGTACATACGAGGAACAGGTTGACCACCTTACGCAAGCTCATTTAAATCAACTTACGATAAATGATAATGTAAATAAGAATTTGCAAGATTTAGGAATTGCTGCTAATCTTGGCGGATATAATCTTGTGAGATTTGGATTTCAAAACGACGGAAATACTTATTATCATTTTCAAGTTCCCGCTATTGCAAATCCTGATGTTCCGTCAGGTTGGGAAGACGGCGATTTTATAGAAGTAACTTCTGGCAACACAAGAGATATTCCTGCTTACGGTTATGTTTTTAAAGAAATAATAAATGAAGGATATGAAGACGAAGAAAGTATTATAAAAATAAGAATAATTTTTGGTGGTGATTTTATAGAAGATTACACTGAATTAACTGTAATTAATACTACCAAGAAAGACAAATATAAAACAACTAATTTAAATTTTCTTGAGTCTTTTTATGGTACTTCTCTTCTTGATTATGACGCAAACTTAAATAAAAAACAAGTATTTAATGTTTTAAACGATATAACATTTAATTCCAGAACACAATATGTTTCATTTGATTTAAATAAAGATGGAATATATAACTTTGTGTTCTTGGGTGCTGTAGAAAATGGGAAAGACGGCAGGTCAACCTATGCAACTGATGTTACAGATATACAAGAAATTGTAAATAAAATGCAACCAGAGGATTTAATACTTTTTGGTGCAGATAATAATACTTCTCTTGTAAATCCTAATGCTATTATCGGAGATTTATATAGGTATAATAGTGATAATTCATTTTCTTATGTGGGAAATATAAGAGGCGAAAAGGGCGAAAAAGGTGATAGAGGTGAAGTTGGTCCACAAGGAATACAAGGTGTTCAAGGAATACAAGGTATTCAAGGACCAAAAGGCGAAAAAGGGGATAAAGGTGAACAGGGTGACCAAGGAATTCTTATATTTACAGGTATTGCCAATTCGCCTTCTCAACTACCTGCATTTTCAGAAACAAAAGTTGGCGATGCGTACCGTGTTATAAATACTTCTGGACCAATTGTAACATATGACCTTTACTTTCACGCACAAAATGGTACTGATTGGGATATTCAGCCTAATTGGGGTGGAGTTAAGGGCGATAAAGGCGATAAAGGCGATAAAGGTGATACTGGCGCACAAGGTGTTCAAGGACCGCAAGGTCCAATAGGCCCAGCAGGTCCACAAGGCGAACAGGGAGTTCAAGGTCCAGAAGGTCCGATAGGTCCAAAAGGCGATACAGGTGAAGTACTTAATAAGTATTTACATTGTATAAGAATTACAATAAAAACATCATCAAAATTTTTGGCAAGTAGTATTTGTTTTACAATAATAAACGATAGTGGCACATATATAAATAAAAATAATATATTTGATATGGTTAAATCAAGCACATATCAATGTTCTGGTGAAATACGCTTAAATAATAGTAGTACCGCAAATAATGTATATGCCATTATTGTAAATAATACTGAAAGTTTAAAAAATTTTGGAATAATGGAGCAATCATCTGGAAGTACATATGTTAAAGCTTTAAATATGGAAGATATTAACTATATAAATGATAATCCTATTATATTATAAACATCATAAAGCCGCTCTAATAGAGCGGCTTTATGATGTTTAATTAAAACGGTGGATTTTCTTCATTATCCCACATTGGAATAACTCTTTTATTCTTAATAAATTCTTTAATAAATTTACTTTTTACCTCAAAGTTTATTATATTCATACATCTAAAACCGTTATTTTGACAAAACGATTGATATTTAATATAACTTGGTTGTTCTGTTTGAACATAAAACCTATATATTGGACTTGTTGTTATGGCGAGTTCATTATTGTTAATAGTTAAATCTCTTGCGAAAATTACATTTCGCAGAATAGCAGATATTTCATAGTCGTCTATTTCAGGTAAACACATATCTTTTGGAATTACTTTATTCATAGGTACTATGTTAAGTCTACGCATAACACCCCCATCTGTAAAGTCGATGTACGGTAATATATTCGTAGCAAATAACTGTTTAGCAAAAATTCGTACCTCAATTGGGTTAATATTTTTCCTGTCAATGGTAACACGGTTTCCCGTAACAATACTTTTAAGCGTTCCGACATTTTGAAGTTCATCATTTTTTCCATTATCATCACCAATATTGAGATATTTTCCAAGCATATTGGAAAATATAAATCTATTACCGAATTGGTCAAGCAAGACATTTGATACAAATTCCTCACCTACTATTTTAGTTAATATTTCTAATAATGTTGATTTTCCTGTTCCACCTACTCCGTCATCATAGAATATATGAAACATAGGTTTTGTTTTTGGAAGTATTATATTATGAAGTAATTCCTTCCATTGTATATTTGGATAAATTGCATATAAGCTATTTAGATAATCGCTTTCCTTTTTATCCCCTATCTGCATTTTATTATATATAGTTTCATATATTTCACCTTGAAGATTTTTTTCTTCACTTATTTTTTCTATATTTTCTATAATTGCGTCAGTTTCAGTAGGAAGAAGTTTTTCCTCTTTCCACATAAGTCTATATATATTACTTAAAGATATTACTTTATTATTTACAAAATATACACCGTCAGAAAACTTAAAATCATATTTTTCAATTATATTTTCTACATATTTACTTTGTTCAGATTGAGGTCTTATATAATCCACAAAATAACTTTCAAGTTCTATCTTTTCTTTTTTGGTAAAATTTAATCTGTCACTTATTTGTTTTATAAAGTCGCTGATTATATATTCCTTACCAGAAGATTTAGATATTACAGTCTTATCTTTAATAATTATTTGACTTAAAACATTCTCTACTTTAAGGCTCATTTAAATAATTCCTCCGCTTATAAATCCAAATCTTTGTTTACCGTTCTTATCAGTGTAGTAACCCATAACTCGCTTTGCTACATTGCCTTTTGATGTTGCATAATAGTCTTCTACTATTTTACCAACTTTTGTAGTTGTGTTTCTACGAAATCTCGTTTTCTGTTCGTCGCTATAATCTTCTGCCACTTCTCTAAACTCTTCAATTTTATCTTCAAGAAAATCTTGATTATTATAAGTTCTTGTAAATCCGTCAGCCTCATATTTATATATTGATTTTCCATTATAAATTATTTCAAAATATGATACATATTTATAACCTTCATCATCTTCTTCTACTTCTTGTTTTACAGTAACACCATCAATTATAGTATTTATATTTTGATTTTTTCTTACACCTTTAAGAACATCTGTTGAAAGTCCATTTCTTTTTAATGCATTTATAATTTTATCTGTTTCACCTACTTTAAAAAAATTATCAAAATAAGATAAATGTTTAGCATCAGAATGTTCTACAAATATTCTATCCCAAGTTTCTACTTCACCAGCCTCATTAGGGGTGTTTCTACCTATTATTATAGCAGAAATTAAACTTTCCTGTTCTTCTACTGTCCTATTTTTGTTTCTATTTTCCGACATTAAATTTTTATATGTTGTATAAGTTTTTTGTTTGTCTTGGTCAGATAATGTTAAAGCTTCTGAATTTTCTGATAATATATTTTCTATAATATAATAAACTTGATTTTTATTAAACATATTTTATTCTCCCATTGAATAATATTCTCTTTTTACTTCTTCACCTATACTGTTGATTACTATTACCTCTATTTGTCCAAATCTAACTTTACATAATTTTAAGCAACTATTGTCACTTGGCTCTAATATAAAATCAAATGGCTCAATAAGATTTCCGCTTTGGGTTGCATTATATCCTTTAAAAAAATCAATATTTTGCCTTGAATAATAGCCTACTCCACTATATTTTACTTTATCGCCTAATTGGTATGCGTTGCTTGATTTATAATAAAGTCGATTTACTTTATTTTCTAATTTAAATTTTCCTACTTCTTTTCCAACATAACGCTGTATTACATCAGAACCTATTTTATCTGTTATTATACTATCAGTATTTGATAAATACACAGTCCCTCCATTTTTATTTATTTCAGCCATTTTTAATAAAATGTTTTTATTACTTTCTTCTATTATTTTACTTCTAACAGATATAAATCCTTTTACTCTTGCAAAATATCCAATTAAAAAGTTTTGAAGATTTTTATATTTACTTCTTGTTATAGAATTTACTGAAAGTTCCTTTTTTCTATACAAAGCTAGCATATATTCTTTAAGTTTTTCAAATCCCGCAGGTAGCTGAGTTACTCCATAAGTAAATGCACTATTTGCGTCAAATACATATATATCTTTATATATTTTAGTATTTGCATATTCAAAGTTATACCAATGTAACTGTTCTTCACTTTCCCATAATTCAATTGGTCTTAAAACAGTTTTCATTCTCTCAACTTCTTCTTTACCACAATAATAATAAAAATCTTGATATGCTCTTCTACCAGTTATTTCAATGTCTTTTTCTTTATATTCGCCAAAAGCAACAAAGGCTTTTTTTATCCATTTTCCGTGATTTTTAATCCATATAAAGATTACATTTTTATCTTCCATTATGATAAATCTGCACAAATCACAAGAAAATGCATTTTTTAATTCTTTTGTACTTTTTATTACAATATAGTTTCTTGTGCCTAACAGATTTTTCATAATTTTATTAAATATTAATTGCGGTTGCTATATAATATCTATATAACGATTTATCATATCTATAT
>X19_European_Ground_Squirrel__coassemble_62_pt1 | contig 12818 bp, 12 predicted proteins | sample X19_European_Ground_Squirrel__metabat2_low_PE_003 | metagenome-assembled genome bin X19_European_Ground_Squirrel
ATAATTCTCTTTTTAAATCCAATAATGATTTAATGATGAATACGAAAGATTTTGGGATTGGCTTTGTTGCAGAAGAAACATTTACAGAGTTAGAAAATAATTATAATACAAAATATAATTATTCTTATCGTGCCGATACTAATGAAATAAAAAAATATTTATTATAATTACACTAAAGTAAGTGTTATTTTTTCTTGGTTTTTCCTATACTGGAGGGGTATAATATTCTACTGGTGAATATAACTATGGATATTGGACAATGAATTCCGATTCTTCTTATAATAAAAGTGTTTGGCATGTAAATTGTTGCGACTATATGTACGCGGCATTACCTATAATAATTTTTATGGTACACGTGCTGTTATCGAGATTTCCAAATAGTTATTATATAATTAAAAATAAAAGAAAGCTTATTTGCTTTCTTTATCTTGTTTATTAACTCTTTCCTGAATAATTTCTAACATTCTATTTTTTAATTCTTGATCTGCTCCCTGCCAAACTATTTCAAAGAATACTCCCATACCAGGAAGAGTTACTTCGTCGTCTGATGCAATTGATTCATTAATAGCGCTTTGTAAACTATCATGATCATCTCCTTGAAAATTATTAATTATATGTTCTCTAATACTCATAAATTCATCTCCTTTAATTCTATAATGGTATATTGATGACAAATTTATACAACTTTTCTATAAAAAAAATTAAAATTTCTTTTATTCTTTCATAAAATAATATATACTTATAGTATAAAGGAGGAATAAATATGCCAGTATGGTTAATAGTAATATTAGTAATTGTTGCGTTACTAATTATGTGGTTTGTTGGTACATATAATTCTTTAATTACTTTAAGAAATAGAGTAAAAGACCAATGGGCACAAATTGATGTTCAACTTAAAAGAAGATTTGATTTAATTCCAAACTTAGTTGAAACAGTTAAAGGATATGCAAAACATGAAAAAGGAACTTTAGAAGATGTAATTAAAGCTAGAAATACATTTACAACAGCAACAACACCTGAAGAAGAAATGAAAGCTAGTGGAGAACTTACAAAATGTCTATCTAAATTAATGGTATTAACTGAATCTTATCCAGAATTAAAGGCAAATGAAAACTTTATGAATTTACAAAAAGATTTAACAGAAACAGAAGATAAGATTAGTATGATGCGTCAGTTCTATAATGATATAGTTTTGAAATATAATAATAAAGTTCAAACTATACCATCTAATATAGTTGCTGCAATATGTGGATTTAAAAATGAAACGTTTTTCCAAGTTGCAGAAGAAGAAAAGAATGCACCAAAAGTATCATTTTAATTATAAACTTGCTTTTCGCAAGTTTTTTTCTAAAGGAGAGAGTAATATGAAAAAATTTTATTTATTGATTAGTATTTTATTTGTTACATTTTTTTCATTTACTATGAATGTAAAAGCAAATTCAATTGAATCAATTGATATGGATATTTATGTTGATTCTAATGGTAATGCACATGTAACAGAAACGTGGAAAGCATCTCTTAGTGAGGGTACTGAGGGATATAAACCATATTATAATTTAGGTGAATCGACAATTACAGATTTTTCTGTATCAGATGGATCTAGAGTATATACTCCAATTGATTATTGGGATGTAAATGCTTCATTTGAAGGTAAAGCATATAAAAACGGAATTGTACAAAAATCAGATGGAATAGAGTTATGTTGGGGAATTAGTTCATATGGATACAATACGTACAAACTAAAATATACAATTAATAATTTTATTTATAAAACAAGTGATAATTATCAATTATTATACTGGACTTTAATTCCATATGAATTATCATCTAAACCAGGTAAAGTTAGTATTAAAATTCATGCTGATAAGTATTTTGAAGATACTTTAGATGTATGGGGATATGGTAATTACGGTGGTACTGCATATGTTTATGATGGAGTAATAGAAATGAATTCTGATGGAGAACTTGATAGTGATGAGTATATGACTATTCTTGTAAAATTCCCTGAAGATACATTTAATATTACTACAAATAATTTAGATATGTCATTTGCTGAGTATAAAGAAATGGCAGATAAAGATTCAGAAAAATACAAGAAAAGTATTGGTGAAATTATAGCAATGATAATTTCATTTATAATTATTTTTGGTTTTCAAATAATTATAATTATATCTGTAATGGTTGCAATTAAGAATTCTATAAAATATCCAAAATGTGGAACTAAGAGATTATATTTTGGCAAAAATGGTAAAAATCTTACAAAGAAATATGAATATTACCGAGACTTACCTTGTAATAAAGATATCTTTAGAGCATATTGGGTAGCAAATAGTTATGGTTTAATTAAGAAAAAAGAAGATTTTTTAGGATCTATTTTATTAAAATGGACAAAAGAAGATGTAATAAAAATTGACAAAAAGGAAAATGGAGTTATTTTCAAAAAAGAAGATACTACTATTGTATTTGTAGATAAAGAAAAATTATCAAATGAATTAGAAAAAGATTTATATGATATGATGTATCAAGCTAGTCAAGATGGTATATTAGAATCAAATGAATTTGAAAGATGGTGTAATAAAAATTATACTAAAATTCTAGGTTGGTTTGATAGAGTAATTGATAACGAAACAACTAAATTAGAACAAGAAGGAAAATGTACTGCACTAACTAGTACAACATTAGGACTTATTAGTAATAAGTACTATGAGGTTAATTCTTCAATGAAAGAAGAAGCTGAACAATTAGCAGGTTTAAAACGTTTCTTATTAGATTTTTCAAATCTTGCTGAAACTTATCCAATCGAAGTAATGATGTGGGAAGAATATTTAATGTTTGCACAAATATTTGGTATAGCTGATAAGGTTGCAAAAGAATTTAAAAAAGTTTATCCTAGTGAAATAACAGATTTATCTGTGAATCAAGTTGTTTTTATTAATAATATATCATATAGTGGTATGTCAAAAGCAACATCTGCAAGGGATCGTGCTAATTCCTATTCATCAGGTGGAGGGGGATTCTCATCTGGTGGCGGAGGCGGAGGTTCCTTCGGTGGAGGCGGAGGCGGAGGTGGCTTCCGTTAATGTTAAGACTTCTCATAATGAGGAGTTTTTATTTTGATTGCTTTTTCTTCAAAAATATGATATAATTAGCAAGCAATGAGGGGGAAAAGAATAAATGAAAAAGACGGATTATAATAAATATATAAGAGATTTAACAAAGAATATGTTTTTGCTTATTAGTAATTATATTGATTCTACTTATCATATAAGTGATGATTATATTAAAAAGAATATATTTCTAAACTCATTAACCTCATATTCATATGAAGGTGGAGGACGACAACTATCTAATATTTTTAATATACCAGAAGAATCTATTATAAAAACAGGTACTATAATCGTAATGATTAATTATCAACTATATATTGATTATTATAAGAAGCTTAATTTAGATAATAAGTTAAAAAGAGATTATCAAGAATTATCAGAAATTACTTTTGAAAAATTAAATAATAGTAATACACCAGAAGAAATCACTAATCTTATTGCTTTATTAGACACTCATATACCATATTGTATGTTAAATACAATGCTTAAGTATGATAAAACATCAGTATATGAAAAGATATTACAAGTAAAAGCACTAGATTCTGAACAAGTTAAAAAATTAGTTTCTATAAACCCATTTTTTGAAACAGAAGTAGATAAATATGATATAGATATTTCACTTGCATTTATTAAAGATAGAATAAATAGATTAAATGCAGGAACATTTAGTGATAATAAGGATAGAGTTTATAATGAAACAGTAGATTTTATCTATAATTTAAGTAAAATAAGAAAAAACGAAGCAGCAAGTTTATTAGATGAGATAATAATAGAATCTGAAGATATAAAACTTTCATCTAATTCAAATGGTAAAAATATGAAATGCAGTTATGGGTACATTTCTAAATCTAAATTAAAATCATTACTTATTGGTATGACAAAAGAAGAAGATATATCAGTAAAAAAGAAAAAATAGGTATAAGAATTGACATATAAATAAAAATATATTATAATAAGCAAGAGTTAAAGGGGGATATTATGGAAGAAATCAATTTAGAAGAATTATTTAAATTCTTTGTTTCTAAAATCAAATTTATTGTATTATCAGTGCTATTATGTCTAGTATTAGGTTTTGTTTATGTACAATTTTTATTAACACCAATGTATCATAGTTCAACAACGTTAATATTAGTAAGTAGTAATAATCAACAAAATTCAGCAGCATTACAAAGTGAGGTTAACTTAAATAAGAACCTAGTAACAACCTATAGTGAGATTGTTAAATCAAGATCAGTATTATCACAAGTTATTGATAGACTAGAACTTGATGATACAGTTGAAGAATTGTCAAAAAGAATTACAGTATCATCTGTAGAAAATACAGAAATTATTAAAATTCAAGTTTCAGATAAAAATAATGAAGAAGCCAAAGAAATTGCTAGTACAACATCTGAAGTATTTATGAAAGAAGTACAAAAAATCTATAACTTAACAAATGTATCTACTATTGATAAAGCAAGTCTTGAAAAAGCTCCATATAATGTAAACTTAATTAAGCAATTACTTATTGCTGGAGCATTAGGTTTAGTAATTAGTATGGTAATAGTATTTTTAATATTTTATTTTGATACTACAATTAAATCATCAAAGGATATTGAAGAAAAACTAGATTTACCTGTAATTGGTAACGTAACATTAATTGATAAGAAGGGGGAATAATGATGAAAAATACTGAATTAGTAGTTAACCATAATCCAAAATCATCATTTAGTGAATCAATCAAAACAGTACGTACAAACTTACAGTTTTCACTTGTTAACAGTAATATTAAAACAATTCTTTTAACATCACCAGAACCAGGTGATGGAAAAAGTTTCGTATCAGCAAATTTAGCAGTTGCATATACTCAAGAAAATAAAAAAGTTTTGTTAATCGATAGTGACTTAAGAAAAGGTCGTCAACATCGTATATTTAAAGTTCATAACGATAAAACTAAAGGTTATTCTAATTTAATTTTATCATCTAAAGATGAACAAACTATTAATGATTTTATTATTCATACTGAAGTTAAAAATTTAGATTTATTACCATGTGGAGCATTTCCACCTAATCCATCTGAATTATTACTTTCAAGTAATAATAGAGAATTAATGGAAAAATTAAGATCAATGTATGATATTATTATCATTGACTGTGCACCAGTACTTGGATTAAATGATACATTAGTAATGACAAAATTATCAGATGTTAATATTGTAGTTGTATCAAAAAGAAAAACAAAATTAGAATCACTTGAACAAGTTAAAAAGAACTTTGAAAAAGTTGGTGCAAAAATTAATGGTGTTATCTTAAATAGGGTAAAACAAAAAGATATTTCATATTATGGATATTATGGAGAAAAATAATGATAGATATTCACTGTCATATATTATATGGTATCGATGATGGAGCAAGAACAAAACAAGAAGCAATTGAGTTATTAGAAAAGCAAAAAAAATTAGGTTTTAATGAAATAATTTTAACTCCACATTATATTGAAAATACAAATTATGATGCAACAATTGCTAAAAAGAGGAAGTTAATAAAAGAATTAGAAAAAGAAACAGATGTTAAATTATACATAGGTAATGAAGTATATTTTTCTGATAAAACAATAGAATTATTAAACAAGAAAAAAATTTCTACATTAAATGATTCTAAATATTTATTAATTGAACTTCCTATGTCTAATAAAATTAAGGACTTAGAAGAAATGGTATTTGATTTGACAGTTAATAAGATTGTACCAATTATTGCTCATCCAGAAAGATATTCCTATGTTCAAGAAAATATTAAATATTTAGATAGTCTAAGAGAATTAGGAGTTTTATTTCAAATTAATTATGGAAGTTTAGTAGGAAAATATGGTAAAAACTGTGAAAAAACAGCAAAAAAACTTCTAAAACAAAAATATGTATCTTTTATGGGTACTGATATACATCGTATTGATCATCCTATAGATATGGAAAAAGCAATGAAAAAACTAAGAAAAATAGTTAAAAAACAAGAAATTATTGATGATTTAACAATCAACAATATAAAAAAGGTTATAGAAAATAAAGATGTATAAGAGATAGTCAATTAAAGATTATCTTTTTTGTTTTATTGTACATTTTTAATTTACAAACTATTTTTGGTTTGCTATAATAAAATAAGAATAAAGTAGGGTGAGAAGATGAGGGTTACAGATATTAGCGATATTTCTATACCAAAGAAAAAAATTACTCGTTTAAAAGATAAACAAAATAGTCTTGCTATAGCTGTAAGTCTTGCAGCGGGTCTTGCTTGGAAAGAAAAAGTTATATCTTTTTATGAAGTAATTGCAAAAGAATTATTAGAAATATTTGATAACAATTTATTAGATGGGTTCCTATTAAATAAAATTAATAAAAATTATATTAGAATATTTATAGGAGATAAAACACTTTATTTTAATAGAAATAATTTATTTTTAAATACTTATGAACAAATTGAAATAGAAAAGTGGTTAGAACAAGAACTATTAATTATAGAAAATAAAAACTTACCATTATACATTACATCAAAAGAAAAAGAAAAATTATTTATGAATATGGATAAAGAAGAAATATCACTTGTTAATAAAAATTATAGTAAGCAGGAATTAAATTCAGATAGATATATATTAAATTTAATTAAGGGTGATGAAACGAAATTAATTAATACATTAACAAAAGCAAATTATTTTTCCTTATCAATTTATGAATATATTAAAATAATTGCTTCTGGAGATTATGAATTTGAAACTAATGATACTGATAAGGGAAGAATTTATTTCAAAAAAGTATATAATGATTACATATTAGAACTTGGAGCATACATATCTAAAGTAATAGAAAAATACATAAATGAAAATAAAGAAGACTAACAGTCTTTTTTTTGTAAAATTTTGTCTAACTTTTAGTATTTTGGACTATTATTAAAATAATTATGATATAATGTTGCAAGAGGAACGGAGTGAAAATATATGTTATTACTAACAAAGGCAATATTTGCAATTATGATAGGATTTTTAATTTCATCAGTATTAGGATTAATTTTAATTCCATTACTAAAGAAAATTAAGATTCAACAAAAAATTAGTATATTTGTCGGTGATGCTCATAGAAAAAAAGATGGAACTCCAACAATGGGGGGATTAATATTTATAATTCCAACAATAATTGCTACTTTAGGGTTATTAATAACTGATAAAATTCCCTATACGTCAAATTTAGGAATAGTATTGCTTGTATTTATTGGGTATGCTCTAATAGGTTTTTTAGATGACTTTTTATCAATAAGAAAGCATAATAATGAAGGACTTACAACGTATCAAAAATTGTTTTTACAAGTTTTAATTGCAATAGGTTTTTTCTATATATACATGAGAAGTGGTGGACAAACAGCATTAGTTATAGGAACTCTTCATATAGATATTGAATTAGGATGGTTATATGGAATATTTATTCTTCTTGTATTAGTAGGTTCATCAAATGCAGTTAATTTAACTGATGGTTTAGATGGTTTAGCAGGAGGACTATCTGCCATAGCATTTGTTGCTTTTAGTTTAATTTCATTAATGGTAGGATTTGAAGATATTGGAATATTTTCATTGATTTTAGTAGGGAGTATAATAGGATTTTTAGTATATAATACACATCCAGCAAAAGTATTTATGGGTGATACTGGTTCCCTTGCTTTAGGTGGAGTAATGGGAGCTATTGCGATTCTTTCACACCGTGAACTTACTTTACTTGTAGTTGCCGGAATATTTGTTATTGAAACATTAAGTGTTATTATTCAAGTATTTTGGGTACAAGTCTTACATAAGAAATTATTTTTAATGACACCACTTCACCATCATTTTGAAAAATTAGGATGGGAAGAGACGGATATTGTTAAATTATTTTGGGTATTTGGTCTAATTCTAGCAATGGCTGGTATAATATTTGGTGTTTGGTTATAATAAAAAGTAGTTATTCAATTACTTTTTTAATTGGAGGTAAAAATTATGAAAAAAAAAGAAGTTGTTTTAGTTGTAATGGATGGAGTAGGTATTAGTAAAGAAAGTTTTGGAAATGCAGTAATGAATGCAAATACTCCTAATTTAGATATGTTATTAAATAATTATCCTAATAGATTAATTCATGCTCATGGAACCTATGTTGGACTTTCCAGTAATTTTGATATGGGTAATAGTGAAGTAGGTCATAATGCACTTGGTTGTGGTCAAATATATTCACAAGGTGCCAAACTTGTTCAAGAATCAATTAATAGTAAAGAAATATATAATACAAAAACATGGAAAGAATTAGTAAATAATTGTAAAGATAATAAATTACATTTAATAGGATTGTTATCAGATGGTAATGTTCATTCAAATATTAATCATTTATTTTCACTAATGGAACAATCTAAAATAGAAGGTATAAAAGAAGTTAGAATTCATATTTTACTTGATGGTAGAGATGTAGAAGAAACTAGTGCTTTAAAATATGTAGATATGTTAGAAGAAGAAATTCAAAAATTAAATGATGAAAAATTTACTGCTATGATTGCTAGTGGTGGAGGAAGAATGACAATTACTATGGATAGATATGAAGCAAATTGGTCTATGGTTGAAAAGGGATGGAAAGCACATGTTTTAGGAGTTGGTAGAAAATTTACTAGTGCCAAGGAAGCTATTACTACATATCGAAAAGAAAATGATGTTATCGATCAATATTTAGGTGAATTTGTCATAGTAGATGAAAATAATAACCCGGTTGGAACCATAGAAGATGGTGATAGTGTAGTATTCTTTAATTTTAGAGGTGATCGTGCAATTGAACTTTCTAAAGCATTTGATGAAGAAAATTTTGATAAATTTAATCGAATAAGAGTTCCTAAAGTTTTTTATGCAGGAATGTTGCAATATGATGCCGACTTAAAAATTCCAAAAAAATATTTAACAGAACCTCCAAAAATTACAAATACATTAACAGAAGAATTAATAAAATATGGGATTAGGGAATATGCAATTAGTGAAACTCAAAAATTTGGGCATGTTACATATTTTTGGAATGGAAATCGTACTGAAAAATTTTCTAATGATTTAGAAACATATCAAGAAATACCAAGTGATATTATTTCATTTGATAAAAAACCAGAAATGAAATCATATGAAATAACCGATAAATTAATAGAAGCAATTAAATCAAAAGAATATGATTTTTTAAGAGTTAATTTTCCAAATGGAGATATGGTAGGACATACTGGTAATTATGGACAAACAATTAAAGCAATAGAAGCAGTTGATAATAATTTAGGAAGAATTATGAAGGCAGTAGATAAAGTTAATGCCACTTTAATTGTTATTGCTGATCATGGTAATGCCGAAGAAATGTATCAGTTAAAAGATAAATCTAAAAAACAAGCAAAAACTTCACATACTACTAATCCTGTACCATTTATAGTTTATGGTAAAGATATTGATGATATTAAAATAAAAGATGGTGATTTTGGACTTGCTAATATTGCAAGTACTATAACAACACTCTTTGATATAGAAAAAAATCCAATATGGTTAGATTCTATTATAGAAAAAATTTAATATTGAAATTTACATAGTACACAAAAGTGTACTTTTTTCTTTTGAAAAATAAATATATAATCAAATAGTAATTTTAATATAGATAATTCATATAATATTCTTGTGAGAAGAAAATATCTCTACATAGCAATTTAAAATTAAACTTGCTAAAATAGTGAAATTGTGGTATAATATAACTCGCTACTGAAAGGAGAATATTAATATGTATAAAAATAAAATACTTTCATATCAGGATAAAAAAAGTGGTAAGATTATACGTTATATATGTAAAAAACGTGATGTATCAGATTTTGAAGTTAATTATGTATTTTCGTCATTTTATGGTATGAAATTAAATTCTTCAGAAGTTAATTCTCATGCTTTGATAGAAGGTAAGGAGACAAAGGATTTAATTAGTGGATTTCGTAATATTCTAGAAGATGAAAATAGTTCAGTAATAAATTTCAATGATATTTTAGGTTTATTTAATTTGGATGAAATTGATTTTAGTGTCATTGAAACTTCTATTAAAAAGTTTCTTACTTTATTTGAGGTATATAAGGAAAGTGAATATTCACAATCAGAATGGAAAAAGGCAATAGATGAAAAAATAAAATCTACATTTAAAATATTTACTTTAAAAACACAACAAGAAGAACTTGAAAGTATTACAGCAAATACAATTGTTTTACAAAATATTAATTTTAGAAATTATCAAAAAAGAAAGTAAGGACTTTCTTTTTTTTTTAAAATATTGTAAAATGAATGTTGTAATTGCCCTATAGCCAAGTGGTAAGGCAGTGCGCTCTGACCGCATTATGCGTTAGTTCGAATCTAACTAGGGCAGCCAATTTAATAAATAAACGATAGAGGTGTTTTATGAATAAAGAAGAAAGAGTGGAACTTGCAGAACTTTTATTTCCTAATATTACTAAAACAAGGGAATATTATGAAGAAATGTATCCTGAACGAAATTTAGAAGAGGGAGCAATGGTTACACGTTATGGTCCATCTCCAACAGGTTCAGTTCATTTAGGAAATTTATATTCTGCATATTGTGATATGATATACGCAAGACAATCAAAAGGAATATTCTATTTAAGAATAGAAGATACTGATGCAAAAAGAGAGGTAGAAGGTGGAGTAGAAAATATTGTCTCTGTTTTAAAGGGATTTAATATTACACCAAATGAAGGTTTTACATTTGGTGGTAATTATGGATCATATAGACAAAGTGAAAGAGTAGAAATCTATCAAACTTACGTAAAGGATTTAATAAAGGAAGGTCTTGCATATCCTTGCTTTATGACTGAAGAAGAATTAGCTTCTAATAGACAAGAACAAGAATTAATAAAGGTTAGGACTGGTGTATATGGAATCTATGCAGTTGATAGAGATTTAACACTTGATGAAATAAAAGACAAACTTAATAATGGAAAAGAATATGTTATTAGATTACGTAGTAATGGTGATCCTAATAAAACAGTTGAATTTGTTGATCTTATAAAAGGAAAAATGAAATTTCCGGAAAATGATGAGGATTTCGTTTTATTAAAAAAAGATGGAGTACCAACATATCATTTTGCTCATGTAATAGATGATCATTTGATGCACACAACTCATGTTATACGTGGTGATGAATGGGTGTCAAGTATTCCTAAACATGTTCAATTATTTAAGATGCTTGGATTTAGGCGACCTGAATATGCTCACATTGCACCAATAACTATAAAAGATTCAGAAACAGGAGCAATAAGAAAGTTATCTAAAAGAAAAGATCCATGGGCAGGAGCAATTTATTACGAAGAAAAAGGTATTCCTTTTGATGCGTTACACCTATATCTTGCAACAATAACTAATAGTAACTTTGAAGAATGGTATATTGAAAATAATGAAAAACCAATTTCAGATTTTAATTTTAGTTTTTCAAAGCATGCAGTGGGTGGTACAAGTTTTGATAATGATAAACTAACAAATATTTGTAAAACATATTTTTCAAGAAAATCTGGAGAAGAAGTTTATAATGAAACATTAGAATGGGCATTAAAACATGATATAGAATATTCTAAATTATTAAAAGAGAATAAAGATGATATGATTAAATTCTTATCTATTGAAAAAGATGGACCACGTCCAAGAAAAGATATATCAAAATATAGTGATGTTAAGGAAGAATTTTCTTATGCTCTTGATGAATTATTTATAAAAGAAAACTATTCTAAATGCGATAGAGATAAAGTATATGATGTAGAATTAGTTAATGACTATTTAAAAGTATTAAATTTAGATGTAGATAATGAAAGTTGGTTTAATGGAGTAAAAGAATTTGCTATAAACAATGGATATGCATCTTCTCCAAAAGAGTATAAAAATAATCCAGAATCTTTTAAAGGACATGTTGGAGATATCTGCGAGGCAATTAGGGTTATGGTAACGGGTAGAACCAAATCACCTGATTTATTTTCAATCTTAAAAATACTTGGTAAGAAAAGAATTGAAGAGAGAATAATTTTATATAAAGAATCAATTTGATTCTCTTTTTTTAATTTTTACTTGAAAAAAATTAAAAAATGTGATATAATTTTAACACCAATTGATTAAAGGGGGCTAATTTATGAAAGACTTTGAATTATTGGAAATTGAAGATCAAGTTTCTCCTAATGATTGTCAGGAAATAAGTGAAGAGGAAGAAAAAAAAGATATTGATTATGTCGATGTAGTTAAACTTGATAAAGAAGATAAAGAAGTGAAGAATGAAAATGCAAAACAGGAGAAAAAACAGCAAGAAGAAGCCAAAGGTTTTACTCTTATTGACGCTGATAATAGTGCAAACAGTAAATACTATTTTTATGAAATTAAAGATGAAGAAAAGAAAACTGAAACAACAAATAAAAAATTAAAATTAGACTGTATAGAGCTAGATGACGAAATAGATAAAGCTCCAATAGTAAAAGAAGTTATTTTTAATGTCTATACTAATTCATGGAAAATAGTATATACAAAAAACTATAAAGATGATTATTATCTAATTCCAAATAATATAAGAAAAAAAAGATATGATAATGCAATTTTAAATGGATTGAATAACAAAATTTATGATAAATTTTTAGAAAAAAATAGTATTAGTTTAATTTCAGCACTTTCATATTTTGATAAAAAAT
>X19_European_Ground_Squirrel__coassemble_82_pt1 | contig 11274 bp, 10 predicted proteins | sample X19_European_Ground_Squirrel__metabat2_low_PE_003 | metagenome-assembled genome bin X19_European_Ground_Squirrel
CTTGTAACATGTACAAGATTTTTTGGACAAACAACAGAATATTCATTTGTTGTTGATGCAAGATTAGTAAGAAAAAATGAAATAATTAATAATTATAGTGTAAAGGAAACTAATAATTATAATAAAATTAAGAAAATAATGGAAGGAGAGAAAGAGAATGCATAAATTTAGAAAAAGGGTTGGTCTATTTGTAATACTAGTAATTATTTCTATTATATTTTTACCAAATAAGGTAAATGCAGCTCAATCAGCAAGTAGTGAAGATAAACAAGCTAATTCTGCATGTGAAAAAGCTTTATTTAATGGTAAAGAACAAATACTTAATATTATTACTAATGCCGATGGATCAATTACTGTAAATATAAATGCAAAAAATGGTATTTGGAATGTTAAATGGTATAAAGATAATGCTGATGATTTTGATTACAGTTTGATTTTCGGAGATAAGCCCAAGCCCGAATTTCCTACAGGAGAATGTACTTATACTGGTGGTAGTGGTAATTATAATATTGTAACCATTCCTAAAACAAAAAAATCACAAAAAATTTTTGTTACTGCAGAAGCAAGTGGAAATGAAGAAAATCATCATTTATTTAATAAAGATAAAAAAGAATTGAAAGTTTTCTATAAAAATGCAGAAGGAGAAAAAGTTGAGGAAACCTGTAAAGCAGGTTCTATTGGTATAAATAAATCTAATAAGATTTCTATAAATGGAACAGGTGCTTACATTTCTAGGACCATTCCTGCTAATTTATCATCCAAGACACCGAGACGAATTGATAGAAAATCAGAGGCAGGACAAGAATGTCTTGCAATGGAAGAAGGAAGATATAATACAGATAAAACTAAAAGTAGCGAATATGATTTGTTGGGTAATGATCTTGAGTCCTATAAAAGTCAAATGAAAAAAAGTTTTCCATATTGTTTTAGTGGATATAATTCTTCTTTTGATTATACTGCAGAATCTATAAAAAAAATTAGACAAGCTTCAATTAAGGCTTATAAGGAATATTTAAAATTTCAAAATGCACAATCTGATAATAGTAAATACGAAACTGCATTAAAAGAAATTGGAAATAAAAAGTATAAGTATAAATACTTTGGATATAATCCAGATGATAAAAAAACTATAATAAATGATAATTTATTTTGTAGTAAAGAAACTTCTGAAGATACAACTGAAAATTATTATACTAGGACAACAGAAGTAACTAATGATGCCTGTGAAGTAACTTGTCAGGAGCAAATGCAAGTTACTTATGGACCTCCAGTAGCTACTACAGCGGGTTTATGTTTTCAATATAAGGTAACAGTAAGAAGTAAAGTTACATGTTTTACTAAACCAAAAGGAGAAATAGAATGGCCTACTCCTCCTGATACATGTAGTTATACGCCAATATGTGGAGGCGATGCTAGCGAAACTCAAGCAGGACCAAATGAAGAATTTGATGCATGTATTAATAAATGTGATGGAGGAAAGTATTCCCAAAATTGTATTAATAAGTGTTATAAAGAAGTGTATGGTGAAAAATCCAAATCTAGTAGTAAAAAAGTAACAAAAACATCATCACAAATTTTAACTAATAAAGTATTAAGATTAACTAATGATTCATCATCTGATCCATTTTATAGTGATAGTAGATGTAACTCTAATGATGTGATAATTCAAACAAAGGAAAATGAACAATATTGTGCAAACTACTTTTATGAATTAAAACAAAAATATCCTATGGGATATTATGAAAAATCAGATGGTACATATGATTGGTTAAAATATGTGTGGCAACCTTGTTTTAGTAATAATCAAAAATGTAAAGATCAAGGAATTAATTTTAGTGTTGCAGAATCAAGTGATAACTCATATATTGAAGCAATTAAACGTTCATCTCCATATTATTTTAGAAGTCCATTAGATGCATTTAGTCTTATTAGATCACTTCATGCTGAAGATAGTGGGTATAACGGTTTTGGCGAAAAAAGATTATATATTATTGATAACAATGGTATTAAAAGGCAAAATTCTGAAAATTTTAAATGTGATGAAATATGTGGTTATGTAAAAGATAATGATCTTTCTGACGATTGCAAGAATAGTAGTAAAGAAGTAGAAATTGATATGGTTAATAAATTTGAAAAAATAGAAGCAGACTTATCAAAATGTACTTCAAAAGCAGTATGTAAAGATGAACCACCTGCTGAATTTAATATAAAGGTTGATTATGCTAAAGAAAAGAAAGATAAAATAGAAACAACATCATGGAAATCTACAAATAAACCTGGTACCTCATCAGAAAATATTGATAACAAGGGTACAGGTGATTATAAAACTATGTTTATACCAATTGAAGAAGATAAAAAAAATCCAACTGCAAATATAATATTTGACAACAAAATTAAATATGATATAGACAATGAACCAAAAAATGGTATTAATGGAATTTGTTATGGAAGGGATTTTGCACAATATTGGCAACATTATAAAACAACTATTACATTCCCTGGTACATGGATTGATTTAAAAACAGGTAAAAGAGTTTATTATACAGATGATTATAATAAAGAAACTATGAGAAAGGAACCAAATCATTATTGTGTTGGCTATGATTATAAACCTGTAAATGAAGAATGGTGGGATTGGAAAGTTAATAATGTAGGAAATATTAATAAAATTACAGTTGAAAAACCTAACAATATTAAGGCAAAAATTACTGATTTTGGTAAATATAATTGGAATGTTAATATAGGATGTTTCTATGGATTAAGTAATGAAGTAGGACATCCTGACCCTAAAAAGATTCCTCCTTGTGAAGGAGCAGAATGTAAAACCACAATTGATAATGTTAAGGTTAGACCAATTGATCAAGCAGATATGTTTGCAGGACGTACTGGATATCAAATAGGATTTAACTGGACTAGTGCTGCACAAGATAAATCACCAACTGTAGTAGGTAGAAGCTATGGAATAGATCCAGGTGCGTATGCAGACGAATTACAAAAGGCAGCAAAAAGTAATCCTAATGTTGCATATACTGGTCCAACAGATTACAGTTTACATCTAACAAAAGATAATATTGATAATTTAAGAGGCTATGTAAAAGATAATGATGGTTATACATCATATAAAGGTAAAAATAACAATCCTTCAATAGAAAAAATCGATGGATTATACTATTATACAAGTAATATTTTGGAAGACAATAATTATGTTTCACAGTTTAAAAGAAATACAACCCTTGGAAAGAATAACGATTAAGGCGGTGTTAATGAATGAATAAGGCGTATTTAACAGTAGGAATTATAATATTAAGTATTTTGACACTTGCTGCAATTAACTTAATTAATAATTATTCTACAGGTAATGAATTAGATTATTATTTATTAAAGGAAACAACACAAGCAGCAATGATGGATGCAGTTGATACATCATATTATTCAGAACGTGGTGTAATTAGAATCGATAAGGAGAAGTTTGTTGAAAACTTCGTCCTTCGATTCGCTTCTAATGTAGATAATTCACGTGAATATGATATTAAGTTTTATGATATTAATGAAGTTCCACCAAAGGTAACAATTCAAGTAGATTCAATGAATGCAAGTTTATCTCCTGATGGTAAATCAAATGTTAATATTTCAACAAGACTTGAAGGAATTCTAGAAACAAATAATAAAAGTAATCCAATTTTAACTACAAAATATTTACAAGGAGATTATTAGGAAGAAAGGAAGAATAAAATGGGAAATATTAGTGTAACAATAAAGAAAATATTATCTAATAAAAATACGGTTACTGTTTTAGGTGTTGTTGCAGCAGTATTAGTACTTTATTTTGGGTATAATTCAAGGGTAAATAAAGCTATTACTCCAATTAATGTTCCTTATGCTAAAGAAACAATTAAACCTGGTGTACAGATTACTGAAGATATGATTGGAACTAAGAATGTTTCTAGTGAAACAGTAAATGATGGTATGGCATATACAAACATTAATGAAGTAAAAAATAAGTATGCTAATGCTGATAGTGTAATACCAAAGGGAAGTTTATTTTATAAAAGATCAGTAGTTGAGAAAAACCAATTACCGGATGAAATTATTTATGATTATCCTGAAGGATATGTATTATATTATATGAATGTAGATACTGAAACTACTTATGGTAATGCTATATATCCAGGTAATTATATAGATATTTACTTAAAAGCACAAAATGCACAAGCTGAAGGGGAAAATATTATTACAAGTGATAAAATTATGGTAGGTAAACTACTTGAAAATGTAAAAGTTATTGCAGTAAATGATGGTAATGGTAATAATGTTTTTGCAGATGTTGATGAAAATAGAACACCAGCAACATTAATTTTTGCAGTACCCCAAGAGTATTATATTTTACTTAATAAAGCAAAATATTTAAGATCAGTTTCAACTACTTTAATACCTGTTCCAACATCTGAAAGTTTAAAAGATGAACCAGGAGATTTAAAATTAAGTAGTGAAGAACTTAAAAATTATATTAACAGTATTACTGTTTGGACAGAATAAAAAGAATTAAAAGAATAAAAGGGAAGTGGTTAGATGAACGAAAGTATTTTCGATAAACTTGATTTTGGACCTTTAAAGCCATTATTAGATGATGATGATATCACTGATATCTCTTTTTGTAATAAAGGACAAATTTGGATTCGTTCTCTAACTCAAGGTTCTAAAAGAATAGAAGTTGCAGGAGTTACACAAGAATTTATGGAAAAGTTAGCATTTCAATGTTCCAACGTAATGGGAACAACATTTAATAATGCTAAACCTTTCCTTGATGCTGAATCAGCTGAACTTCGTTTTAATTTCGTTCATGAATCAATTGCTACTAATGGAATTGCTTGTGTTATACGTAAAACCCCTGCTAAAATTCGTTTGGAAAAACAAAAATTATTAAAAGAAGATTATTTTACCGCAGATATTCACGATATCTTAATAAAATGTGTAGAGGGACATTGTAATATTCTAGTTGCTGGGGAAACTGGTTCAGGTAAAACTGAGTTTGTTAAGTATTTAGCAAGTCATACTAAGCATGAAGAAAAAATAATTACAATTGAAGATACACTTGAATTGCATTTAGATAGGATTTTTCCAGATCGTGATATAGTTGCAATGAAAACAAATAATGTAGCAAGTTATTCAGATGTTTTAGTTACATGTATGCGTCAAAATCCTAAGTGGATTTTACTTTCAGAAGTTCGTAGTGCAGAAGCAGTTAGTGCAGTTCGTAACTCAATTTCTTCTGGACATAACATTTTATCCACAATTCATGCGGATAAAGCAAGTGCTATTCCATATCGTTTATATAGTTTGATGGAAACGGATTTGGAAGTAGATCAATTTTTAAATACAATATATAGGTATATTCAATTAGGTGTTCATATTAAGGCATACTACAGTAAAGAATATGGTAAGTTTCATCGTGAATTAGATGAAGTTGTAGAGTTTTATGTGGATGATGATAATAAACCACAAACTCATATTATTTATCAGAAAATATATGGTAAATCTCCAATTACCCATAGACCAAGTAAACACTTAATAGAATACTTAGAAAATCAAAATATTGATATTAATGAAATAGTTAATAGAATGGTTAATGATGAGGGTAGTACTACAGGAAAAAACCCTCAAAATAAACAACAAGTACCTAATACTACACAAAATACAGTTCCAAATAATGTGCAAGTTCAAAATAATACACCAGTACAAAATGTTCAGGTACAAAAACCTGTAGTTCAAACCGTTGCAGTACCACAAGTTCAAACTGTGCCAATTAATTCTGCAGCAGTACAAAATGTAAATAAACCGCAAGTGGTAACAGTTCCACCTGTTGTGAATAATTAAGGGGTGAAAAAATATGGTATTATTTTTACTATTATTAATTGCATTTATAATACTATTTAGTCGTAATTATAATGGTGAACATTTAGGTAAATTTATAACAGAACAAACTGCTGGAATTTACAATAAATATGCACCATATTCCTATAAAGTTGTTCGTGAAAAAACAAAGCAATTAGGTCAAGAATTTACGGTTAAGCAATATGCAATACAAGTAGCACTTTTTTCAGTGGTAGCAGGTGGAATTAGTTATATGTATTTCTATAGTGTTACTATTTCTATATTTTATATAATTGTAGCAATTGCATTTATTCCATATTTGACATATTTGAGATGTAAAAAAGTCTATAGTGAATTTATTTTTGAACAAATTCAAACATATACATCAAATACAATTATGGAGTTTGCCACAACTCAGTCATTTGTAAAATCAATAGAAGGTGTAAGAGATTCTGGAATATTAGAAGATCCTGTAAAAACTGATGTTGATCATATGATAGATTTAGCATATCAAAATGGTACTATAGATGAATCAGTTACCTATATGTCAAATTTATATCCATACTTTATTGTAAAAAATATGCATCAATTATTTTTACAAATTACAAAAGAAGGTGCTAGAAACTCAATGGATAGTTTGGAAAATATGCAACTTGATATAGATATGCTTGTTGAAAGTGTATATAGAGACCGTATTGATAGAGCGACATTCCATAAACAGTTTTTACAATTTGGTATTATGTTATACCTAATGGTTATGTTAGTTCAGTATCTACTTGGAACAGAGTCATATTTAAAACTTCTGGAATCTTGGGTTATTCAAGCCTTATTACATGGTGTATTAATTATTAATTCTTACTTTCTTCTAAAAGGTGAAAAATATTATTACGAGAATGTAGGTGCTGAATAATGGAAATAATTATAGTAATTGCAATTATTCTCTTTGTATTATTTTATAATAAGACAATCGATGGAAAAAAATTTATTACAGATAATGAAAAATTCTTTCAAGTTTTACGAGAAAGTGATTATGATTTTTTAGTGTATTCCAGATATGGTGATGATGTCGATGTCGATGAATTATTTAAAAAAAGAGTTCAAAATGCCTTTTTAATAGGAATACTATTCTTTATGTTATTTTTAAGTAATATTACTCTTATAAATGTCATATTAACTTTTGTAATTATGTTTTTAGTATTTAAACAACCATATACAAAGTTAAAAGGTTATTATAAAAAACATTTACATGAAATTGACTTATTATTGCCATACTATTTAAAGGGATTAGAAATTTTAATTCAACATTATACTGTACCAGTAGCAATAGGTAAAAGTATAGATGATGCTCCTGATATTTTTAAACCTGGTCTTAGAAAATTAGTTGAAAGGGTTAATGCAGGAGATTCAACAGTTGATCCATATATGGAATTTTCTAATACTTATCCTGTTAGAGATTCTATGCGTATGATGAGATTATTATATCGTTTAGGACTTGGATCTCAAGAAAAAAAGCAAGAAAGATTAATGATGTTTTCAAGAAGTGTGTCTAATTTACAAAATAAAGCAAGGGAAGTTAAGTATAAAGAAAGATTAGGCCATATGGAAAGTCAAACAATGGTAATGTTAGTATTTACAGGTGTTGTAGTTATGATTATTATCCTAATTTCAATGATGAGTATGATGAGTTTTTAGTGTAAGTATTTTATAATATTTTGTTGTAAATTAGCTTAATTGTGTTATAATAAAAATATATAATGAAAGGATGTGTATAATATATGAAAGCAGCAACAGGAGAATTAAACTTAACAGTCATTACAATAATTGCAATAGCATTGGTAATTGGATTTTTTACTGCTACTTTATGGCCAAAAATTCAAAACTCACTTAATGATCAATGGTCTGATGTTTCACATTGTAGAGATAAAAATCATGACGGGAAATGCGATTAATAATAAATAAAATGTACTTTAAAGGAAGTGAATAAAGATGCGTGATGCAATAGGTGGAGTTGTTAACATTACTTTTATTGCTATATTTATGGTAGTAGTTAGTGGTTATTTAGCATTTTCTGTTAGTTATAATAAAGCCTTTAAAGTAAAAAATAAAATTATTTCTCTTTTGGAACAAAATGAGGGGTATAAACTTGGTGTTAATGACAAAATAGAAGATTATATGAAAAATATAGGTTATAATACTGATATTGATACTTCTAGGGTTAGAAATATTGATGAATCATGGACTTGTGGTCAAGGATATTGTATTAAATATTTTCCAGATAATGACAGTGCTGACGCTGGTCTTCCTAAAGGATATTATAGTGTTGTTACTTTTGTTTGGATTGATGTTCCTATATTTAACAAATTTCTACCATATCTTAGTTTTTTTCAAACACGAGGAGATACTATGACAATAATAAATGCTACTAATGAGTAGCATTTATTTATAGTTATAGATAGGAGGTTTATTATGAACGTAGTTATTTCTAATCAAAAAAATACTGAATTAACTTCATTAGATATAGATGTTATTAAAAGTGTAACAGGAATATATGAAGTTGATGAAATAGTATCAATGTTTAAGACTTTCTTTTGTGAAAAAATTATTGTTGATGTTACATCAATTAAGAATTATAACGATATTAATTCAATAGAGAGACTGGCAATGGGATTAGGTTCAGAAAAAATAATACTATTACTTACTGATGAATTATGTACATCACAGTATCTAAATGGTTTAATTGAAGTTGGTTTATATAACTTTACTAATAATATTAATGCGATTAAGAGATTGATTGCTCGTCCTAATACTTATGAAGATGTTGCAAAACTTCAACAACATGATGAAATTTCAGATGAAGTAGGACAACAAGAAGAAATACATAATAGTTCTTGTAAAATTTTAGGAATTAAAAATGTTACTGATAATGCTGGTTCAACCACATTAACTTATATGTTATTAAAACAATTAAAGAAATATTTTGGTAGTGGTTGTTATGCAATTGAGGTTGATAACGATGACTTTAAATATTTTAATAATAAAGATATGATTTCTGTTTCAGAAGATGAATTAGAAAGTAAGTTAAAACAATATGAAAATGCAAATGTAGTTTTAATAGATTTAAACGGTTCTAATAAAGCTAGTTTGTGTTATGAAGTTATTTATTTATTAGAACCTAGTACTATTAAATTAAATAAACTAATTAGTAAAAACCGTAATATTTTTGAAAGATTAAAGGGTAAAAAAATAGTATTAAATAAAAGTGTATTATCAAATAAAGATGTAACCGAATTTGAATATGAAGCAAATTCAAAAGTATTTTATAATATTCCACCATTGGATGAACGTGGAAATAACGAAAACCTTAATGATTTATTATCTAGACTTGGTATTTTAGATATTACAGGTGCAAGAAAAGAAGATGGAAGTAAAATATTTGGAATATTTAAACATTAAAAAAAGATTATACAAAACTTTAATAAATAATTTTTATATAAAATAAAAGATATAAATTATATATAAAAATCAGTTCTTTAATATCTTTTTTATTAATAATCAGGAAGTGAAGTATATGAGAAGAAAAATAATCTTGTTTAGTGTAATGACGATATTTATGACAATATTTTCTTATTTTTTTACCATTGTTAACGGTGATGAATTATGGAATTATGGTTTTTCCTATAATATTGTAAAAGGGGCTATACCATATAAAGATTTTAATATGGTATTACTTCCATTATATTCGTTAATTATGGCAATACCATTAAGGTTTATTGGTAATAATTTATTTGTATATCACTTATCTAATGCAATTTTTATTTGTAGTATTTTAACAATTGTAGATAATAATAAGACTTTTAATACAATATGCCTCTTTTTGTTTATTACTTTAGAATCATTTGTATATGGATATAATTGCTTTATAATGACGCTACTAATTTTAGCGTTATACCTAGAAAACAGTAAATATAAATATAAAAATGAACTAATAGGTATAGTATTAGGTTGTATTTTAGCAACCAAACAAAATATAGGAATTATGTTATTTATTCCATATATATTGCATTCTAAAGAAAAAATTAAGTCAATTTGTTATTATTTAATACCTATAACAATAACAATAATTTATTTAATATTTAATGATGCCTTATTTGAATGTATCGATTATTGCTTTTTAGGACTTAAAAACTTTAATTCAAATTTTATAATAAAATCACCAATTTTCATCATCATAATAATTATATTAATAATATTTTTAATAAATAGATATAGAAAAACAAAAGATATTAACTACTTATATTTATTATTTTTTTTAACTATTAATTATCCACTATTTGAGATATTTCACTTTATGATTGGTATTATTCCTTTAGTTTATTACTTATTAGAAAAAGAGAATAATTATTATTTAAATATGGTATTATATAGTTTTCCTATTGTTATTATTTGTTTGGCATATATTCATCCTATAATAACTAATGGTCTTTATTTATCAAATATAGATGTCTATAAATATAGAAATGTTGGTGAAAATGTTGATAGTGAAAGTATTAAAATAGTTAATTTCATAGGTGATAATTCTAATCCTAAAATATTTAACTTTACATTATATTCGTATTTTGTAAAAATAGCTATGGATAAAAAAATCGATAAATTTGATTTGATAAATAAAGGAAATATGGGTAGTAATGAAGAAAAATATATAGAAGATATTGATAAAACTTGTAGAAATAAAAAATGTTTGTTCCTAATTAATGAATATATATTCGAAGCATATGGATCTCAAACAAATCCAATTATAAAAGATTATGTGATAAATAATTATGAATTTTGTAAAAATATAACACATTCTAATTCATTATATTGTAAAAAGAAGACAGAGTAAATTACTCTGCCTTTTTAAATAGATAATATTTTTTGTCATTTATTATTAATTTATAATTCTTATTCTTTTTTAAATAATTATAAGTATATGTATTTTTAATTACTAAAAATATATCAAAATTGTAATTAGTTAACTTTTCTGGATGTGTTAATTCTATATCACAGTTATCATTAAAAATAGTATCAATGTATAGATCTGCACGTCCATCTATAAATGGTTTTATATCATTATATATAAGTTGTCCACCAGTATTATAATTATTATATAGTTTTACATCTTCGTGTGTTTTTAGATAATTAATGATTTTTTTAGAGATTTTATTATCATCTGTGAGATTTAGACTTGTAGATAAAAATATATAAATTAGTAATACAAAAATAAATATTATATATATATTAATTTTCCTTATTTTTTCTATATAATTAAATATGAAAAAAGAAGAACATATATATAAATAGGGGATAAATTTGATTGATTTAATTCCTAAAATAGAAAAAAATATAGCTAAAGTAATATCCATT
>X19_European_Ground_Squirrel__coassemble_84_pt1 | contig 11257 bp, 9 predicted proteins | sample X19_European_Ground_Squirrel__metabat2_low_PE_003 | metagenome-assembled genome bin X19_European_Ground_Squirrel
AGTAATAAGGGAGAATTTACAGGGTGTAGTAGTTATAATTCATGTACAAAAAATATATATACACTTGAAAGTAGAATAGCTGTTCGTGCTAGAATGATTACACTACAAGAAACAGCAGCATTAGGTTGTACACAAAACGCAGAAATATGTCCAAAATGGATGTATAACTATTTATATAATTTAACAAGTTATGGAGGAACAGTAAATGACAATACAACAAATCCTTCTACTGGTGGTTATTGGACAATGACTGCCAACTCCTCTAATACCTCCTATGCTGAATTCGCGTGGATTGTTTACCATGACGGTTATATACACGGCAGCTATCCCAATAGCACCAACTATGGTGCCCGTGCAGTAGTAATGATAAATAAATAGAAATAAAATGTATTTTACAGATACATTTTATTTTTTATACAAACTTAGCAAAAAAACTTGACAAGTGCTAATTTATAGTCATATAATGTATTTAGCACTCGTAAAATTATAGTGCTAGGAGGTGATAGTAATGTTAACTAAAAGACAAGAAAACATTCTAAAACTAATAGTTGAACATTATGTCAAACTAGCAAAACCAATCAGTTCAAATTCAATTTGTAAAAAACTAAAGTGTTCTAGTGCGACAGTAAGAAATGAAATGGCATTTCTAGAAGAAAAAGGGTTATTAGAAAAAACTCATACATCTTCAGGTAGAATTCCAAGTGAAGAGGGTTATCGTTATTATGTTGATAATTTAATGGAATTAAAAAAGATGAATGCTGAAGATATGTTAAAGTTGCAAATAATCTTTCATAATAGTCAATTGCCACTTACTGATTGTATTACTAAGAGTTTACAAGTAATTTCTGATATGACAAGTTATGCTACTATTGTTTTAGGTTCATCTTCTCATGATAATCTATTAAAACAAATAGAGGTTGTACCAATTAATGAATCAAATATGATTGTTATTATTGTTACGGATAAGGGACATGTACAACATAAAGAATTAAGATTAGAAGATGTTAGTTTAGATGAAGTTAAGAAAACAGTAGGACTAATTAATAATTTAATAATAGGAACACCAATTGATGAAATAAGTACAAAGTTAGAGTATGAAGTAAAACCAATTATAGGTAGATATGTTACTCAACATGAAAGACTTTATAATGCTTTCTATAATGTATTTAACGACTTCCATACAGATGATATTAATATAGTTGGTCGTAATAAATTTTTGGAGCAACCAGAATTTAGTAGTATTGATAAAATTAAAAATATTTTTGATAAACTAGATGATGAAGAAACTTTAAGAGAAATAGAAAAAGACGATGATAATAATATTAAGATTTATATTGGAAAAGAAAATAATATTGATGAAGATGTTACTGTTATTAAAACTAAATTTAGAAATGGAAATGAAGAAGGAACACTTGCGATAGTAGGTCCAAAAAGAATGGATTATGAAAGAGTAGTTTCTATGCTTGAATTTATTAAAAATCAAGTAGAAGATTAGAATAGAGGTGAAGATATGACAGAAGAAAAAGAAATTAAGGAAGAAAAAAAAGAGTGCAAATGTCAAAAAAATGATAAAGAACATAAATGTTGTAATCATGATAAAAAAGAACATGAATGTAAAAAACATAATAAAAAAGAAGAACAACTACAACAAGAAAATGAAAAGTTAAAAAAAGACTTGGAAGATGCAATTATAAAGATGCAATATGCTCAAGCGGAACTTATTAATTATCGTAAAAGAAAAGATGAAGAAGTTTCTAATTATAAAAAATATTGTAATCAAGATTTAATTACAGAATTAATTCCAATAATAGATAATTTTGAAAGAGCAATTAGTCATGATGATAATGATTTAACAGATGAATTATCTAAGTTCTTACAAGGATTTAAGATGATGTATGCTTCTCTTAAAGAAATTTTAAAGAAATTTGGAGTAGAAGAAATTTCCAGGGTGGGAGAAGTATTTGATCCAAATTTAGAAGAAGCATTAATGACCGATAATATTCCTGATATGGAAGATGATGTTGTAACAGAAGTATTATTAAAAGGTTATAAATTAAATGATAGGGTAATAAGACCTGCATCAGTAAAAATAAATAAGAAAAATTAATTAAAGGAGAGATAAAATATGGCAAAAATTATAGGTATCGATTTAGGTACAACAAATTCATGTGTATCAGTATTGGAAGCTGGTGCACCAAAAGTAATTCCAAACCCAGAAGGAGGTAGAACAACTCCATCTGTAGTAGCATTTAAAAATGGTGAAAAAATAGTAGGAGATGCTGCAAAACGTCAAGCATTAACAAACCCAAATACAATCTCATCTATCAAAAGATTAATGGGTACAGATAAAAAAGTTGAAGCAGAAGGAAAAAAATATACACCAGAAGAAGTTTCAGCAATGATTCTTACATATTTAAAAGATTATGCAGAAAGTTATTTAGGAGAAAAAGTTACAAAAGCAGTTATTACTGTTCCAGCATACTTTAATGATAGTCAAAGACAAGCTACTAAGAATGCAGGTAAAATTGCAGGACTTGAAGTAGAAAGAATTATTAATGAACCAACTGCTGCAGCACTTGCATATGGTCTTGAAAAAGAAGAAGGACAAACAATACTTGTTTACGACTTAGGTGGAGGAACTTTCGATGTATCTATCCTAGAACTTGGTGATGGAGTATTTGAAGTTAAATCAACAAATGGTAACAACCACTTAGGTGGAGATGACTTTGATCAAGCAATTATTGATTACTTAGTTAAAGAATTCAAAAAGGACAATGGAATTGATTTATCTAAAGATAAAATGGCAATGCAAAGACTTAAAGAATCTGCAGAAAAAGCTAAAAAAGATTTATCAGGAGTTTTATCAACTCAAATTTCAGCACCATTTATTGCTAAAGGTGATGATGGAGAACCAGTTCACTTAGATGTTACACTTTCTCGTGCTAAGTTTGAAGATTTAATTCGTGATTTAGTTGAATCAACATTAGAACCAGTTAAGAAAGCATTAAAAGATGCTAAGATGACAAAAGATGATATTGATAAAGTAATTTTTGTAGGTGGATCTACTCGTATTCCAATGGTATATGATTTAATTACAAAAGAACTTGGAAAAGAACCATCACGTGAAGTTAACCCTGACGAAGTTGTTGCAATGGGAGCAGCTATTCAAGGTGGAGTTTTAACAGGAGATGTTAGTGATATTGTATTACTTGATGTTACACCACTTTCACTTGGTATTGAAACATTAGGTGGAGTTATGACTACATTAATTCCAAGAAATACAACAATTCCAACTTCAAAAAGTGAAGTATTCTCAACTGCAACTGATAATCAACCAGCAGTAGATGTTCATGTATTACAAGGAGAACGTCCAATGGCTGCTGATAATAAAACTTTAGGAAGATTCCAATTAACAAATATCCCACCAGCACCACGTGGAGTACCACAAATCGAAGTTAAATTTGATATCGATGCTAATGGTATTGTTAATGTTACTGCAAAAGACTTAGGAACTAATAAAGAACAATCAATTACAATTACATCATCAACTACTTTAACTGATGAAGAAGTAGAAAAGATGATGAAAGAAGCAGAAGCAAATAAAGAAAAAGATGAAAAGAGAAAAGAAGAAGCAGAGGTTAGAAACGAAGCTGAATCAATGATATTCCAAACAGAAAAATCTATTAAAGATTTAGGTGATAAAGTTGATAAAAAAGAAAAAGAAGAAGTAGAAGAATTAATTAAAGATTTAAAAGATGCATTATCTAAAGATGATATTGAAGATATTAAATCTAAAAAAGATAAATTAAGTGAAAAAGCTATGGCACTTGCTGCTAAAGTTTATGAACAAGTAAATAAAGAAAGAGCAGATGCTTCTAATAGTACTTCTTCAACAAATGATGAAAAAGAAGATAATGTTCAAGATGCTGATTACGAAGAAAAATAAAATAGATAAGTAAAAGTTCTAGGAAACTAGAACTTTGCTTTGTAAATAACTATAGGAGAAAATATGGATAAAAAATTACTAGAAAATTTAATCAATCAATCTTTAACGACAGGTGCTGATTTTTCGGAAATTTATTGCGAAAAAACTATTAGAAAGAAAATATTATTATCTGATAGTAAAATAGATAGTATAACTACAAATATATTATCTGGTGCAGGAATACGTTTGGCTAAAAATAAGGAAGTTGTATATTCTTCTACAAATGATATAACTCAAAGTAGTTTATTAAATAAAGTTAATGAACTTAAAAAGGCATTTTGTGGAAATCAAATATATAAAAACGTTATTTTAAAAGATAAGTATATTAATAATAAAAAAATAAATTATAATAATGGAATGAGTAATTTTGATAAGAAAAACTATTTGTTAAATATCGATAAAATAGCAAGAAATTATTCCTCTAAGGTGGAACAAGTAAATGCTATGTTTATTGAAGAAGAAAAAAAAGTAGAAATTGCAAATTATTTAGGAGAATATTCTAAAGATAAAAGATACCTATTTAGATTGGTGATTATGATATATGTTAAAGATGGTGAAAATAAAAAAATGACATATGAAGCATATGGAAATAATAATGGGTATTCTTATTTAGATAATTTTGATGTTGAAAAGGAAGTTAAAAGATTAGTTGATGTTGCAATAGAAAAGTTATCTTCAGTTTCTTGTCCAACTGGTAAAATGCCTGTAATTATTGGCCCTGGCTTTGGTGCTGTGATTATTCACGAGGCTTGTGGTCATGCACTTGAGGCTACTTCAGTTTCTAAAAATGTTTCTGTATTATCAAATATGATTGGACAAAAAATTGCTACTGATAAGGTAACTATAATTGATGATGGGTCAATAGAAAATACCTGGGGTTCTACTTATGTAGATGATGAAGGAATGCTAACTAAGAAAAATGTTCTTATAGAAAATGGAATATTAAAAGGTTATCTAATTGACAAGTTAAGCACAAGGTTAATGGATGGAGCTGTTACAGGATCTGGTAGGAGAGAGAATTATTTATATGCACCAACCTCTAGAATGAATAATACATACCTTGATAAAGGAAACGATAAGTTAGAAGATATGATTAAGAGTATAGATTATGGTATTTATGCTAAAACAATGGATGGAGGTAGTGTTGATCCTAATACAGGAGATTTTAACTTTGCTGTTAGAGATGCTTATCTTATAGAAGATGGAAAAATTACAAAAACACTAAAGGGTGTATCATTAATTGGGAATACTAAAGATATATTAAATAAAATAGAAATGGTAAGTAACGATTTGAGATTTGGTACAGGATATTGTGGTTCAATTAGTGGTATGATTCCAGTAACATGTGGTCAACCTACTATAAAGGTAACAGAGATACTTGTAGGAGGTAATATTGATGATTAATAAGTTAATAAAAGAAGCCCAAAAGGAAAATATTAAAATAGAAGTTTTTGTAACTAAAAAAGAAACTATAAATTTAAAATTAACAAATGGAAATTTAGAAAAGTATGATATTTCTGATGTATCAAAATATAAGGTAAAAGGTATTTATAATGATAAGACGATTGTCATAAATACAGATGTAATAGATGTAGAAGAAATTATTAATTTAATTAAAGAAAATTATGAGATTATAGATAATGATGATAAAGATGTTTTTGCAACTCCTATAGATATAGAATATAAAGTACAAGAAAAAGAAGATATAGATATTAATTGCATTATTAATGACTTAAAAGACCTTAACAAGTATAAAGAAAAATATAGTGAAATATTTAATTTAGTAATTGAATATGATGAGATATTTGAGGAAAGAAAAATTGTAAATGATGAAGCCTTAATGGAAGATGGTAATCATATATATATTTTATCTGCTGAAATAAGTCTAATAAAAAATAATGTAAGAAAATCTGGTTCGGTAATATATAAAAGTAAGAACTATGATATAAAAGAATTTGAGAATAGACTAGAAGAAGAAATTATAAGTTCAATTGCAAAATTTGAAGAAGAAAGTATAAAAACTTCTAAATATAATATAATACTTACAAACAAATGTGCAGCAAAAATATTAAACACTTTTTCAAATATGTTTTTTGCGGATTCTATAAATAAAAAAATATCTCCACTGGTAGATAAGTTTAATTCAAAGGTCTTTTCTGATAAGATTACAATAGTCGAAGATCCTACTAATAAAGAATTATTAGGTACATGTTTATTTGATGATGAAGGTAGTAAAACATATTATAAAAAGGTAATAGAAAATGGAAAATTTATTAAAAAATTATATGATAGAAGAACAGCTATTAAAGAAGAAACTAGTTCAACAGGTAACAGCTTTGGGGTTAGAAATTTATTTATAAAACCTTCAACTAAAAGTTTTAATGAATTGATTAAAGTACTTGAAAATGGTATTGTTATAGATAATATTGAAGGATTACATTCAGGGATTAATGTAAGTACTGGAGATATTTCTATACAATCAAGCGGATATACTATAAAGAATGGTAAAAAAGAAAAAATGCTTAATATGATTATTTTATCTTCAAATATATTTGAACTATTTTCAAATGTATTAGATATTGGTAATGATTTAGAAATGGTAAATGTAAATAGTGGTTCTCCATCATTATTACTTGAAAATATTACAATTGTAGGAGAAAAGGAGTAGATTTAAATGGAAAAACGAGATTATTATGAAGTCTTAGGTGTTTCTAAAACAGCTACTAAAGATGAAATTAAATCTGCTTTTCGAAAAAAAGCAAAACAGTTTCATCCAGACTTAAATAAGGATAATCCAGATGCTGCTGAAAAATTTAAAGAGGCACAAGAAGCATATGAAGTATTATCAGATGAATCAAAAAGAAAAATGTATGATCAATATGGTCATGCAGGAGTAAGTGGTTCTGGTGCTTCTGGATTTGGTGGTTTTGGTGGAGCTGGATTTAATGCTAGTGACTTTGATTTTGGAGATATCTTTGATAATATCTTTGGCGGTGGATTTGGCTTTGGAGGAACTTCATCTTCCTCTAGAACTCGCGCAACCCGTGGCTCTGATTTACTAATGAGAGTAGATTTAGATTTTGATGAAGCTGTATATGGTTGTGAAAAGGATATTAATATAGATGTAATTGAAGAATGTGATGATTGTAATGGTAAAGGTGGTCATGGAGAGTCAACTTGTAGTAGGTGTCATGGAAGTGGAACTATTACTTCAGAACAACATACTATTTTAGGATCTTTTGTATCTAAAACTACTTGTCCTTCTTGTGGAGGAAAAGGTAAAACATATGATAGAAAATGTTCTACTTGTGGCGGAAAGGGTAAGGTTAAGAAAAATAAAACTATTACTGTTAATGTTCCAAGTGGTATAGATACTGGTGATAGACTTCGTGTTTCTGGAAAAGGTAACCCTGGTACAAATGGGGGAGCAAATGGTGACTTATATTTAGAATTTAGAGTAGCAGAACATGAATACTTTAAACGTGATGAAGATGATATCTATGTAGAAGTACCTATTACAATTACAGAAGCAATTCTAGGATGCAAAAAAGATATTCCTACACTATATGGTAATGTTAAATTAACAATTCCTGCAGGAAGTGATTCTGGTGATAAACATAGAATCAAGGGAAAAGGTATTGATAATAAAAGTAGACGTACTAAGGGAAATATGTATATTATTTTAAAAGTAGTTACACCTAAGAAATTATCACGTGAACAAAAGAAATTAATTGAGTCTTTAAATAAAACTGATTTAGAAGATAGTGTTATAGAAAAGTTTAATAAATTTACAAAGAAAAATGACAAGTAAGAAATGTTTGTCATTTTTTTATATTAGTATTAGTTATAACAGCAGAAAATATATAGTGTTTTTAAAATATCATTGTATGTAGAATTCTATCAGTATTCTTAAAGTTTAATTTAGCAACCTCTTTTAATTTTTCTTCTCCATATTTTTCTACTAATTCTTCTCCAATAGTATCAACGTCTTTTCCAGCACCTTTTACTAGTGGTAAAGATAAATTATCGCAGATTTTATCAAATTCCTTTAGAAAAATATATCTACTGATAATAGATGATGCAGCAACTGCCAAGTTTTTATCTTCCGCTTTAGTCATAAAAGTAATTCCTCTTTGAATATTATTTATTCCATTTAAATATTCATAATACCTTGCTTCTTTAGCAAATTCATCAATAATAATATAGTCATATACTGGTTTTTCTTCTTGAATTAATTGAAATAAAACCTTATTATGCATAATAGATTTAATCTTATTCATATTGACATTTTTATCATATTTTTCATTATATTCTTTATTAGATAAGATAACACTTCTATACTTAATTTTTTTAGCAATTTCAGGTGCAATTTTTTTAATTTTTTCATCAGTTAACTTTTTAGAATCAGCAACGCCTAATTTTTCTAAAAATTCAATATCATCTTTAGAAACGTATGATGCAGTTACAACAATAGGACCAAAGTAATCTCCTGTTCCAACTTCATCTGATCCAACAGAAGAACAATTATGGTAAATACTTTCTTTAGGACTTTCTTTTTTTTCTTTTGAATTTTCTAAGGCAACTCCCCACATGGAAGCATCAACATCTGCTGAAGTTCCCTGAAACATTACCTTACCTGATTCATACATCGTAATTACTGTATCTTCATCTTGTGCTTGAAAAACTACATAAGGGATTACTTTATCTCGTTTTTTATCTTTATAATATTCAATCATTTTTTCTTTTATTTCATCATTTACTTTTATTACAACGTTCATATAAACACCTCAAAAATATTATAGCATATTTTTTTTAAATAAGTTATAATAAAAGAGGAGGATGATACAATGAATATATTTGATATAGTAATTATATTATTAATTATACTTTCTGCAGTTAGTGGATTTAAACAAGGAGCATTAAAATCTGGTGTTAAATTAATTGGAACAATTCTTGTTTATATAATTGCTTTTAATTTAAAGGATAAGGTAGGAATTTTATTGTGCAAGATATTTCCATTTTTTGAATTAGATGGATTAGTTACTTTAAATATTTTAATATATCAATTAATTGCTTTCGTTTTAATAGCTTCAGTTCTTTTTGGAATATTCAGCTTGGTTATGAAATTAACTGGTATAATCCAAAAAATAGTTGACTTAACTATTATTTTAACGATACCTTCGAAAATATTAGGAGCGGTAATAGGATTAATTGAAGGATATGCTATTATGTTTATTATACTTGTTATTTTATCAATACCGCTTAGAAATGTAGAACTTTTTCAAGAATCTAAATTAGCAGATAAAATGATAAATGATAGTCCAATACTAACAAAAAGTTTAGGTGGAGTTGCTGAGAGTTTAACTGATATATTTAAAATTACTAGTATAATTTCAGATAATGGTGTTGATAAAAATAGTCAAATTAATTTAGATATTATGGATACATTCTTAAAGTATAATGTAATTAATAAAGAAGATGCTATTAGTCTAATTGAAACGGGAAAACTTGATTCAGTAACTGGTATAGAAAATTTTGTTAATAACTATGAAAAAGCTTAAATGCTTTTTTCTTGCAATATTTTCATTTTTTTGATATAATATACTAATTAAAAAAGGGGATAAGGAGATGTTTTTATGAGTAGTTCGTCTTTATAAATAGAAACAATAGAAAAAGAATTAGCACCTATTATAAAAAGTTTTGTAAAAGATTATAAAGTATATGGTATTAATAAAGAAGATATTAATATGCTTTTAAAACAGGAATTAAACGATAATTATGAAATATATAGTAATGGGGAAACTAAGAATATATTAGGAAAAATAAAAGATGAAATGATAATGAGATTAAATGAATTATCAAAAGAATTAATTGAAAAAGATTCAAGTATTATAATTCATTATATTCAATCACATATTACTAATAAAAAAAATAAAGTTCAAAATTTAAAAGAAATTAAAAAAATTAGTAATTATTTTAAAAATATTAACTATCAACCAAGTATAGAATTATTTTTTAGTATTGTATCTCATTGTGATGATTTTTCTAAAATCCTAGAATCTTTAGTATCAATTGCTAAAAAGAAAAGATTAGAAGATGATGATAAAGAATATTTAGATCTTAATTCAATAACGCAAAATGATGATGTTTTAAATATTTTACAATGTTATTGTATTATGAAAAATATTGACATTTATGAAGAGACAGAAGATTTGGAATCATTAAAAAATGATAGTATGGAAAGTTATGATTCATCTTTAAAAATAAATCCAGTAACAGCATACTTTAATTCATTAACAAAAAAAGTTTTATCAAGGGAAGAGGAAATAGAATTTTTTGAAAAAATTAATAATAGTGAAGGTGAGGAACAATTAAAGTATAAAAAGGAATTCATTGAACATAATTTACGTTTAGTAGTACCAATTGCTGCTAAATATGCAGTATATAATAATATATTCTTAGATTTAATTGATGAAGGAAATATTGGATTAATTGTTGCTTTAGAAAAATTTGATGTAACTAAGGGATATAAATTTTCATCTTATGCTAAATGGTGGATTAGGCAGAAAATTTTACATTATGTACATTATAATGTTAAAACAATTAGAATACCTGTTCATTTTCAAGATAAAGTTAATAAATTTAATAAAAAGAAAGCGGAAATGGAAAGAAAAGAAAAAAGAGAAGTTTCAGATGTTGAGGTAGGAAAAGCATTGAATTGGAGTGATAAATTACTAGCAAATGTTATTTTATATAAAAATGATGCTGATAGTTTAAATGAACAATTTCAGGATGAAGGCGAAAAAATAGATTATGTTTTAGATGAAAACACAAATGTTGAAGATGAGACAATTACTAGTGGCCTTGTAAGTGATGTTGCTAATTTCTTAGAATTATGTAATTTAACAGAACGTGAGAAAAATGTAATATTGTACAGATTCGGATTTAATGAGATTAACGGTGATCCAACTCTTGAAAATGTCAGTAAGATATTAAATGTTACAGGAGAATGTGTTAGACAAAAAGAAGCACAGGCTCTTAGTAAGATGAGAAAATCACGTAATGTACTTAATTTAGCATCTTATATGGATGATCCAGAAAAAGCCAAAGAAAATATTTATCAATATAGAAAGTTATATAATGAAGGCTATAGACCAACAAAAAAATTAGACTAGAAAATAAATAAAGATTCCAACTAGGAATCTTTTTCTATGTATTCATCTTTTATAATTAAATATTTAAAGTTATCTAATTGTTTGAAATTATCATTAC
>X19_European_Ground_Squirrel__coassemble_85_pt1 | contig 11189 bp, 8 predicted proteins | sample X19_European_Ground_Squirrel__metabat2_low_PE_003 | metagenome-assembled genome bin X19_European_Ground_Squirrel
GTACTAATCTTTACTAAATTTTCAAAAGCAAAATAATATTCTTTTTTATTTCTTAATTCTAAAAATAATTGTAAATCATGAAAATAGTCACCGTAATTCTGATTTAATAAATTACTTGCAAGTGATTTAAATTTAATACTATTATCCTCTTTTTCAAGATTTTTAATTCTATTTATTTCTTCTTTTGCAATAATTAATAATTGATAAATAGCATTATACTCCAAATCAACCATAGGTTTTTCAGTAATTTTTTTTAATGCTTCTATATATTTTTTTCTATAAATTAGACCCGGTACATCATTATATCCTTTTTCATTTTCTTCTACTTTGGGTATCTTATTATTATTTATCATATCTAATATATCATAAGATAATTCTAAGATTAAATCTTTATTTCTACTTAACCGGCAATTTTCTTTTTCCTGTTCAATCATATTTATAATTTCTATAAATTGGTTGTTTTGTATCATTTCTAGTATTGTTTTTATATCCTCTTTTTCTTTATGATTAAGTTTATAAGCTAATTTTTGAATAATAATATTTTTTGGCGCAATTTTATTTGAGAATCCTTTCATCTGCTCAATTAGATGTAATGCTACATTATATCGGTTATTGAGAATAGCATACCTCATTCTATTCTGTAAATCTATATAAGTCTCTTTTTCTTTATGAATAGTTGAAAGTATAACATCATCAAATTCCAATATTTTTGTATATTCCCTATCTTCTTCAGGAAGTACGATAAGGTTACTTAACAAGTATAAATATAAATTAGAATCCTTTTCAAATCTAGAATCATTTTTTCTTAATATTGTTAGATAGTGATATGCTTCCTCATATCGGTCATTAACTATTGATTCGAAAAAAAGTTGAAAACAAGAACTCATATCTCTAGGATCTATCTCATAACATTTATGAAAACATTTTTTAGCTTTTTCTACATCACTAGCAAGTAACTGTTTTCCATAGTTAAACAAACCGTGGGTATCAATAAAACAGTAATGTCCTCTTTGAACTCTTTGTAAAACATTTTCTTTTACTAATCTTGTAATCTCACTAGAATTAACTCCTTCTAATTTAAGTTTCTGTGTTGTTAATTTTTCATTTTTAATACCATTTCATATATTTTTTCTGTATCTATCATATCGATTACCTGCTTTCTATTGAAATATGATATTTCATATTTCTTACTACTTTCTTATCTTTTTCATCTACCCTTTTTGATTCTATAATTTTTTGAATACTTTTTTGATAAGTAAATTCACTTAAATGATTATTTTTTAAATAGGCATATGTTTCTTTTTTTTGTTTTACAAAGGAAGTACTAACTAACCATGCAATAGCCATATTAACATAATATTGATTTGTTTGAATAGAATCAATTAAAGAAAAAACTTCATCTATATAAGATTTTTCTATATAAAAGTCTAATAAAGAAACTATACCTACTCTAACAATAAATTCATCCTTACTTTTCAAGTAACCCCTAATTTCTTTTAAAAATTCATTTTTATATTTTTTGATAATTTTCATACTAGAGATGCATACATCACAAATAGACCAATTATCAATTTTTCCAATGAATCTATTAAAATATTTTTTGAATATATTATAATCTTTAATATAAGAAATGACAAGTCCTTCTAACATAATTTCTTCATAAGTACTATCTTTTACAATATCTAAAAATTTAAAAATATCAGTTTTACTAATATCTTTAGCAATACTTCTAAGAGTTGGTACTTTAATACCTATCATATTATACTTTGTAGATATTAGTTTCTTATTAAAATCAATAAATTTATCAGAATCTTTTTTAGAATATAAGTATTTTTCAAACCCCATATATGTTTCTTTATTCCAAATAAAATCTTTAGTTATCATAAAATAATCACCTGTAATAATTATATCATACAAAAAGTAGAATAATTCTACTTTTCACTTGCAATAATCTTCTTTGGAAGTAATATAACCTTAGAACGATTATCAAATTTCATTTTTGAAATCAATTCTCTTAATTTCTTAATATTTAATTTTCTAATTAAATCAATCTTATTATCAATGACTTTATGGTATCTAATCATATCATCATAAATATTATTAACTGTAGTTTCTACATAATCAATCATTTTTACTTCATTGGCAATCCATACCTTTTTAATACGTTCAAAATCATTTTCATCTATTTGAATGTTATTTAATTCTTTTTGAACTTCATCTATTAATAATTCTGGATCTTCTGTTTGAGCATAAATTAATAAACTTTTATATTTTTGGATATCATCCCACTCATAATAAAAATTAGTCATTAAATTTTTATTTCGTACATTTTCTCTAAACATAGATGAACTTCCAAATAATAAAGTTGTTAAAATTGATAAGTATAAATCTAACTCTAGTTCATCATTTATTTTTAGATCTTCTTTTAGAAACTTATATCCTAATCCAATTTTAGGGACTTTGATATTTACTTTAATTTCTTCTTCCTTTTTATAAACTGATTTTGTTTCTTTATACTCTTTTATTGTTATTTTATCGATTCTATTTTCTTTTTTTGCTAAAGAATTTTCTATGATTTTAAGAGCATCATCTTTATTAAAATTACCTGCAATAATTATAAACATATTATTTGGATTATAAAAAGTATTATAACAAGTATATAAATCTTCCTTTGTAATTTTATCTATATCACTACAACTACCTGCAATATCTATTCTATGAGGATGAACATGATATAAATTTTCTTTTAATTTATTTTCTAAAACTGATTCAGGAATATCATTATACATTTTAATTTCTTCTTTAATAATACCCTTTTCTTTTAAAACATTCTCATCTGTAAAATATGGTTCATTTACATATTTTAGTAAAAATTCTAAGTTTTTATTAAATTCCTTAGTTCCATAACAAATGTATTGTGTACTTGTATAAGAAGTTGAGGCATTAGCACCTGTTCCACTTTCAGAAAAGAATGAGAATGGATCAACACCATCTTCTTGTTCAAACATTTTGTGTTCTAAGAAGTGAGCAATTCCATTTGGAACAGTAATTCCTTTTTTCCCTCCTACTGGTACAAAAGCATTAATATCACTTCCATAACGTGTAGCATAAGTAATAAAATAGTTTTTCTTATCTAGATATGGAATTAAAATAATATTTAATCCATTTTTTAAGGTTTTAGTATAACATTTTTGATCTAATCCTTTTAAATTAATCTCTTTCATTATTTACCCCCTCTAAACAATATACTGTATCTATTTTTATTTTCTTAGCAACTTTTACTACTTCAGGAAGTGTTACATCATTCATTTTCTTAAGTCTAGTCTCAATATTATCAGTACCTAATATTTCCATCATATAATAATGATCTAATATACTTAATTGACTTTCAAGTAATGAATCTATAGCTGTACCAAAAAACTCTTTAGCCATATTTAAATCATTTTCTGTTACTTTGCCATGTTTAAGTGCATTCATTTCTTTTTCTACTAAAGAAACTGTCTTTCTAATATTTTTTTTATCAATACCTGCACGTATTATTAGAATATTATCTAATTTTTGAGGAACAGAATTTATATAGTAACATAAAGAATTTTTTTCTCTAACATTTCTAAATAATTTTGAATCTTCTCCTCCACCTAGAATAATATTATATAGCGTTAAAGGATAATTTTTTTCATACATAGTAAGTCCATTTAATCTTGCTCCTATAGCGAGTTTTGATTGATTATTCTCATCACTTTCAATTACTGTTTGTTTTATTCTTCTAGGTTTTGTTTCGTCTAAATAATACTTAGTTCTAGATTTTTTAAATGTTTTAGGAATAAACTTACTTCTAATTAATTCTTCTGTTTGTTCAAAATCAATATCTCCTATAACAAATATTTCCATTAAATCTTTTTTTAAGATATCTAAGTAATATTTATATAATTTTTTAGAATCTATATTTTCTAAATCTTCACTATATCCTATAGTACGATATGATGAAGGACTATTACTATCCATCACTTCAAGTAATCTAATCAAACTATAAAAACTAGAATCTTCTCTTAAACTTTCAAGGGAAGTTTTTGTTCTTGTCTTAATAATTTTTAATTGGTCATCATCAAAATGTTCATTATCTACATTAGGATCATAAATTAAGTCATGTAAAAAATCTACAGCATTACTAAAGTTACCACTTTCTGTATATTTATCATTTAAAACAGCTAAAATAATATCTGTATTTATATAATTACCAATTCTAGTATTACCACCTGAAACTGATGCTGCATATAAATCTTGTGATTTGATTACTAAATCTCTTTTAGTTTTATACTTATTGGAAGTTTGAACTAAAATATCAGTTAATATATTACGCATAGTAATTTCTTCTTTTTGAATTGGTCTTCTAAATGATACTTTTACTCTTATTGTTTTAAATTTATTTGTTTTAATCATATGTAATTTATAAGATCCTAAGTCTTTTTTTATATATTCCATAAGCCACCTCATTTCTTATTATGTTATTTATTGTCAATTTTATGATAAAGTTATTGCATCTAGTGCAATTTTAATCATTTCATTTAGACTATTTTGTCTATCTATACTACTAATTGAAATAGTTGAACCAATAATATCAACTATAGTCATTAATGCACTTGCCTTTTTATTAAATTTTTTGGCAATATAGAAAAGTCCGAATGCTTCCATTTCAAGTGCTAAATAATCAATATCATCAGGATAATTTTTAATATATTTATTGAAGTCTATATATGGATCAAAGATATCACTAGTAATAATTGGTCCAACTTTTAAATCTATATTATTATTTTTAGCAGAATTAATTATTTTATCATTTAATTCTTTATTACTTTCTATAAAATTTAAATCATCACCATCAAATGCTTTAGGAAATGATGAAATACTATAAGAAGAATCTGCAAGGACAACATCTAGTAATTTTAAATTTTTATTAGATGAACCACTTGTACCTATTCTAATAATTTCTTCTACATTATATATATTATATAACTCATATGCATAAATTCCCACACTTGGAATACCCATTCCTGATGGAAATACAGTTATTCTTTCTCCATTATAAAAACCAGTATATGCAGTCATATTACGAACATTATTAACTATCTTAACATCAGTTAAAAAATTATCTGCAATATATTTGCAACGTAAAGGATCACCTGGTAATAAAACTTTTTTAGCAATATCTTCTTTACTTGCTTCTATGTGTGCTGTTGGCATAAAACTACCTTCCTTCCATTTTAATTATATCAAGAAAATTACAAAAAGAAAACTATCTATTTTAGCCAAAATAAAGTCCCATTACTAGGACTTTATATTAATTTAGAAAATCATCAATAGTCATTAATCTATCATCTATTTCATTTAAATTAATTTTATCTTTTTTAGGAGTATCATCTTGTTCTAATTCTTTAAAGAATTCATCTTTATTTGTAAGTTCTTTTACAACATATGCATCTATTATTTCTTTTTTAGATATTTGACTACCAGTTGAATATCTATCCATAATTGATAATTCTGTTACTTTTATTGTATTGATTTCACTAGTCTTTATTCCTAAATGATCTTTATTATTTACAATAAATGTTTTAATAATTCTATATGGATTTGTTTTTACTTCTCTAAGTAATAATAAACCTCGACGTGCACGAGTAGAAATAGGAAATTCATTTAATCTAACTCGTTTACCTGTACCCTTATCAGTAATAACAGAGATAAATTCATTTTTGTTATAGTCAAAGTTTGAAATTGATACTACAAAATCATCCTTTAACATAATTGCTTTAACTCCACTTGCTTTAACTCCAACTACTGGAATATCACTTGTTGCAAAACCAAGACCATAACCAGTATTTGTAGTTAAGAAGACACAATTTTCAGTTTCTAATATAGCATCAATTACTTGATCATCATCTTTTAATTTCATACAACTAGTTGGTTTAGAATATCTAGTAAGTTTAAAGTCAGTTAATTTACTACGTTTTATCATACCATTTTTTGTTGCAATAATTATATTTTTATCTGCTTCAAAGTCATATACAGGTATTGCTGAAGCAATACTTTCATCAGGATTAATATCAATTAAATTAGAAATATGTTTACCAATATCTTTCCATTTAATATCAAAGATAGTATGAACTGGAATATATAAATAATTTCCACCTGTTGTAAATACTAGTAAAGTATCTTGAGTATTCATTTCATATAAACCAATAATATAATCATTTTCTTTTAGAATTGGTTCTTCAGTCTTACTTGCTTGATAGCTTCTTGTACTTGTACGTTTAATATAACCATCTTTTGTAATTAATACAACTACATCTTCTTTTGGTATCATAACAGATGTATCTATTTTAATTTCAGTGATTTCTTCTTTAATATCAGTAATTCTATCTTCTGCATAATTTTTCTTTACATCACGTAAGTCTTTTTTCATAACTGATTTTAATACTTCTTCATTACCAAGAATAGATTTTAATCCTTCGATTATTTTTCTTAAATTGGCCATTTCTTCTTCTAATTCAACTACATCAGTATTTGTTAATCTATAAAGTTGTAAAGTAACGATAGCTTCTGCTTGTGCCATAGAAAAATCAAATTTTTTAACTAAATTTTCCTTAGCATCTGCTTTATTTTTACTTGCACGAATAACTTTAATTACTTCATCTAAAATAGAAATACATTTAATTAAACCTTCAACAATATGTAATCTTGCTTCAGCATGAGCTAAATCAAATTGAGTACGGCGAGTTACAACTTCTTTCTGATGAGAAATAAAAGCATCTAATGCTTCCCTTAAACCTAAAAGCTTTGGTCTTTTATTAACAATGGATACCATATTAAAGTTATAACTTATTTGCATATCAGTATTCTTTAATAAATAATTTAGGATTAAATCAGTATTGGCATTTTTCTTTAAATCAATTACAACACGAACATCAGCAGCAGATTCATCTCTAACTTCTACAATACCATCAATTTTTTTATCAATTCTAATATCATCAATCTTTTTAACCATTGCTGCTTTATTTGATTCAAATGGTATTTCAGTAATTATAATAGATGTTTTTGTTTTATCTTCTTCAATATGATATCTACTTCTAATTATAATCTTTCCACGACCTGTTTCATAGGCTTGTTTAATACCATCTAAGCCTTCAACAATTCCTCCAGTTGGAAAATCAGGACCCTTTACATATTTCATTAATGTATCAAGTCCACAATTTGGATTATCAATTCTATGAATTGTAGCATCAATTACTTCACCTAAATTATGTGGTGGAATGTTAGTTGCATATCCTGCAGATATCCCTTGAGCTCCATAAACAAGAAGTGCTGGGAATCTTGCGGGAAGAACAGTTGGTTCTTCTGTTGTATCATCAAAGTTTGGAGCAAACTCAACAGTATTTTTATCAATATCACGGAGCATTTCATTACTAATTTTAGAAAGTCTTGCCTCTGTATAACGATAAGCTGCTGGACTATCTCCATCAATTGACCCATTATTACCATGCATATCAATATAAGGGATTCTAGTTTTCCAAGGTTGGCTCATTCTAACCATTGCATCATAAATAGATGTATCTCCATGTGGATGATAATTACCTATAACATCTCCAACAGTTTTAGCACACTTACGATATCCTTTATCATAAGTGTTATGTTCTTTATGCATAGAATATAAAATTCTTCTTTGAACCGGTTTTAAACCATCTCTAGCATCTGGAATTGCACGATCTTGGATAATATATTTAGAATAACTTCCAAAACGCTCTCCCATAATATCTTCTAAGGTATAGTCAAATATTTTTTCAATTATCATCTCAGTTTGGGTTTTCTTTTTTGCCATACTATCACTACCTTCTATTATTTATCTTGTTTTTTAAAACTTTCTTGCATATTTTTCCTATACAATACTTTCTCTAAGGCTTTATCACAACCATATTTTATAGCTGTATCAAAATACATATTTCTTATTTTACAATAATAATCTACACCTTTAACACCTTTAGGTGGATATAAAACAATATTTTTCTTTTCAAAGGCATCACATTCTGAAATTGGAACTAATTTACAATAATCATCCTCATATGAAGCACTTTCAACACTTATATACTCTCTAAAATCTGCGTTAGGATCATCGAAAGATACAATATAATCATTAAAATCAGAATTTATATCACCGTTTTGATATGTTCCCATACACACATAAATATTATTTGTATTAGTAACCTTAACACTTTTAATTGATTTTTCTAAAATTTTATTGTTATCAAAATTTATAGTTTCATAATAATCGTAAGCTTTATCAGACTCTAATCGTTCCTTTAGTTCTAAATATTTTCTAACAATAGGATTTTGTTCATATTCTTCTATTTCCTTTTGTAAATTTAATAATTCTTGTCTAGTACCAATTAAAGAGTTATATTTATTTCTAATTTTTTCTAATTCTTCATTTGTCATATAAAAGCCTCCTAAATTACATTTTTTTAATTACTATATCTGATACTCATCTTCTAGAGTAAACTCAACATTTTCATCTATCCATTCCTTACGAGGAGGTACATCATCTCCCATAAGTACAGATACTCGTTTTTCTGCAAGTTGAGCATCTTCTATATTTACACGTATTAAAGTTCTTGTACCTTTTTGCATAGTTGTTTCACAAAGTTGATCTGCATTCATTTCACCAAGACCTTTATATCTTTGAATATCACATTTTTTACCTTTTTCTTTTACTTTTTCTTTCATTTCTTCAATTGAATAAGCATAATCTATATCTTTACCACATTGAATTTTAAAAAGTGGTGGAAGTGCAACAAATAGTCTTCCATCTTCAATTAAAGGTTTCATATAACGATAGAAGAAAGTAAGTAATAAACACTGAATATGTCCTCCATCTTCATCAGCATCGCTCATGATTATGACTTTAGAGTATTCACAATCTTCTATTGAAAAGTTAGAACCATATCCTGCACCAATTGTATAAATCATAGTATTGATTTCTTCATTTTTTAAAATATCTTCTTCTTTTGTTTTTTCTGTATTTAAAACTTTACCACGTAAAGGAAGAATAGCTTGGTATTTACGGTCTCTTCCTTGTTTTGCAGATCCACCTGCTGAATCTCCTTCGACTAAGAATAATTCTTTTAAAGTTTTATCTTTACTTTGGGCAGGAGCAAGTTTACCTGATAAACTTCTTTCTTTAGAGTTTTTACTCTTTCCTTTTCTTGCTTCTTCTCTTGCTTTTCTAGCAGCCTCTCTTGCTATTTTACTTTTTAATGATTTATTAATGATATCAGTAGCAATTACTTTATTTTCTTCTAAAAATACTTTTAATTGTTCTGTAACAATTGCATCTACTGAAACACGTGCTTGAGGAGTTCCAAGTTTGCCTTTAGTTTGTCCTTCAAATTGTAATAATGCTTCAGGAATTTTTAAACTAACTACGGCTGTTAGACCTTCCCTAACATCACTACCTTCTAATGGTTTTTCTTTTCCTTTTATAAATCCATTAGTTTTTGCATAATCATTAAAACATCTAGTAAGGGCTGTTTTAAATCCTACTTCATGAGAACCACCATCTACCGTTTTAACGTTATTTACAAAACTTACAATATTTTCATTATATGTATCAGTATATTGCATTGAAATATCTACTTCTATTTTATCTTTTATTCCATGAATAGATAATACTTTATGAAGAGCATTTTTACCTTTATTTAAATCTTCTACAAATTCTTCAATTCCTCTTTCATAGCAGTATTTAACATTTCTATCATCTTCTTCATCAACTACTTCTATAGTAATTCCTTTTAATAAAAAAGCACTTTCCTGCATTCTTTCACAAATAGTAGTAAATGAAAAATTAGTTGATGTAAAAATAGAATCATCTGGTAAGAATCTTACTATTGTACCGGTTTTATTAGTAGTACCAACTTTTTTTAGTTTTGTAGCTACTTCTCCTCCATTTTCAAAACGAATATAATATTCACCTTTATCACGTTTAATTGTTACTTCCATCCATTTAGATAAAGCATTAACTACACTTGATCCAACTCCATGAAGTCCACCTGAAACTTTATAGCCATCAGTTTCAAATTTACCTCCAGCATGTAATACTGTAAAAATAACTTCAGGTGTACTTCTACCAGAAGAATGCATACCAACTGGTACTCCACGACCATGATCTTCTACACTTACACTCTTATCTTTATGAATTGTGATTTTAATATAATCACCATAACCATTGATAGCTTCATCTACAGAATTATCTACAATTTCCCATACTAAATGATGTAGACCCCTTTTATCAGTTGAACCAATATACATACCAGGTCTTTTTCTAACTGCTTCTAATCCTTCTAGTATTTTAATTGATGAATCATCATATTTTAAAGCCATGTTTTATCACTCCATTACTATTACCAACATAATTATTATACATAAAAAAAAGCCAATATTCAAATTATTTGACTTTTTTTTACAATAAAATTATTTTATTTTCTTTAATTCATAAGTTTTAATGAAATCTTTTAATGGCTTTGTATCTGCTAAATTAATTACATTTGAGTAAAGTCTTCCTTCTCTAATATAGATTACAGCAGGATAACCAAAGTCAGCCGGATTAATTTCAATTGTTCTTAACATTTCATTATATTCTTCCTTTGTATAATCTTCAACATCATATGTTAGATAATTAATTTTTTCATTTACTAAATACTTTTCTATTTTTTCACATGATTTACATTTTTTTGAATCACTACTACCTACATAAATAATTTTTGTTTCTGCTTTTGAAACAATATTAGCTACGTTAATTTTACTAGTTTCCTTTTCCTTCTTTGTAGTATTTAATACTATTGTAGTTATTGCGATAACTGCTACTATTGCTGCTACTAAAATAACAATTTGTTTGTTACGTATAGCATTCTTATTTAATGCTCCCATTTCTTTCTTTTCCATTTTTATTCTCCTTCTTTCAATAATAATGTTTAGGCAAAAACCTACCTTAAATTTATTCTAACATAAAAAAATAAAAAAATAAATTTTTTTTGAATCTTTTTATTTTTATACTAAAAAAATAAGAGAAAAATTTAATTTTTCTCTTATTAAACTATTTAAATTTATTAATATTATTTGTTAATATTTTTTACTTCATTAATTTA
>X19_European_Ground_Squirrel__coassemble_92_pt1 | contig 10711 bp, 7 predicted proteins | sample X19_European_Ground_Squirrel__metabat2_low_PE_003 | metagenome-assembled genome bin X19_European_Ground_Squirrel
GTATGTATCTAAATCTTCTATAGCATTAATTAATTCCGTTTCTTCTAAATCATAGGTTGCTTGATATTGATTTAAATAATTTTCTTTCTTTATTATATTTTCAATTTCTTTTTGAATTAATAAATGATCACTAGCTTCAAGTAAATAATTATTCATTTTCATACTCACTTTTTATTAGTTCAAATATTTCATCTAATTTTTCGATAGTTTTTCCTGCTCCTTGAGCAAATGTTTTACTACCTCCACCGTTACCATTAGATAAAACTGCAGCTTCTTTTACAATATTTCCAGCATCTAGAAAATTAGAACTTCTACAAATAAAATTAACAGTATTATTTTTAATATTAGCAAAGAATACAAATCCTTCATTCATTTCATTAATCATTTGATCAGCAACAACTTTTAATAAGTTAATATCTTCATTTTCTATTTTCATAACAAGAAGTTTTTTACCATTAATTTCTTTAATATTATCTCTATACTTATCTAAATTGGATAACATTTTACTTTCTTTTAATTCATTATATTTTTTTTCTAAGTTTTTAACTTCTTTTTGAATATATGAAAGTTCATTTTTATTAAATATAATATCTTTATATGAAGTTGGTTTAGAGTTATCAATATCAACATTAAAATCTAAGTTAATTCCATCTTTTTTAGCACCAGCAACTATTTCTTTTGCCTTTAATAAAAGTTTTATCATCTCATCATTATATGGTTTTATTTGGTCAAATAGAGTTTGTGAAATTTTACTTCCAGTTGTAGCTTCTATTCTAAAAGTATTACTTCCTTTAGATTCAATACTATATATTGAAAAAGAAGAAATTTCTTTTGTATTATTTACATGAGTTCCACCACAAAGTTCTATTGATTTACCCATTTTAACAACACGAACCATATCACCATATTTTTCACTAAATAATGCCATTGCCCCTAATTCTTTAGCCTTATCTATAGGCATAATTTCCGTAGAAACAATATTTCCTTTAGTAATTTCATTGTTTACATATTCCTCAACTTTTACTATGGTATCATCACTTATTTTACTTGAATATGTAAAATCAAATCTTAGTTTTTCATCATCCACGTAACTTCCTGCTTGTTTAATATTATTAGAAATTACTTGTTGAAGTGCAAGTTGTAGTAAATGAACACTTGAGTGATTTGCCTCAATTTTTTTACGACGATCTTTATCTATTACAATTTCACAATCATCATTAACATTAATCTTACCATCTAATAATCTAATTTTATGGATATGTTGGCCATTTGGTCCTTTAAATACATCAACAACTCTTGCCTTAAAGTTTTTACCAATAATCATACCAGTATCACTAACTTGTCCTCCACTTTCTGCATAGAAACAAGTTCTTTTTAATGCAATATAACCATCATGATCCAATGATTTTTCTAAATTATCTTTAGAGAAAATTGCTAAAACATTACTTTTTAAACGATAAATTCCATATACAAACTTAGATTCTTTAGTAAAATCTAATAGTACCTTTTTTTGTGATGCCATTGCTGTTTTTGTTTTAGCACTTTTTTTAGCTAACTCTCTTTGTAAATTCATATACTTATCAAATTCTTCTTTTGAAGTTGTAAATCCATTTTCTTCTAAGTATTCCATCGTTAGTTCATAAGGAAATCCATATGTATCATAAAGTTTAAATGTATCCTCTCCACTTATTGTTTTAGTAGTAGAATTATTCATTAATTCTTTTAATCTTTTTTCTCCAGCATCTAGTGTTTTGAAAAACAATTTTTCTTCTTCTAATACTTGTGCTTCAACAAATGGTCTTTTTTCTACTATATTAGGATAAAATTTTCCCATTATATCACAAACATCTGAAACTAATTTATACATAAATGCATCTTTTAAATTAACTTTTTTACCCATTCTAATACTACGCCTTAATAATCTTCTAAGTACATAACCACGCCCCGTATTCTCAAAAGTTGCCCCATCTGACAAGGCAAATACAATTGCGCGAATATGATCAGCAATTACTTTAAATTCTTTTTGAGAATTATATAAAATACCTGTTAATTCTTCAATATGTCTAATAATTGGTGTAAATAAATCTGTATCAAAATTACTATCTACATTTTGAAAGATACAACACCATCTTTCTAAGCCTGCTCCTGTATCAATATTCTTATTTGGTAATTCTTTATAATCCTTTCTTTGTACCCCTTCTTTAGAATTAAATTGAGAAAAAACAGTATTCCAAATTTCTACATAACGTTCTTGTTCTTCATCACTTTTAAATTTTTCTAAAGCAGTCCCATCTTTATCATACTTTTCTCCACGATCAAAGAAAATTTCAGAATCAGGACCACATGGACCTTCTCCAATTTCCCAAAAGTTTTCTGCAAGTTTTATAATATGATCTTCTATAAAGCCAACTGAGACCCACTTATTATAAGCTTCTATATCATCTGGATAAACTGTTACATATAATAAATTTTTATCAATATCAAACCACTTAGGCGAAGTTAAAAGTTCAAAAGCATATTCAATTGCTTCTTCCTTAAAATAATCTCCTATTGAAAAATTACCCATCATTTCAAAGAATGTTTGATGCCTCTTTGTTACACCTACATTTTCTATATCATTAGTACGAATACATTTTTGAATACTTGTAATTTTTTTAACTTCTGGAACAACAGTACCATCAAAATACTTTTTTAAAGGAGTAACACCAGCATTAATAAATAATAAACTATCATCATTAATAGGAATAAGTGGTGCAGATTCATATACCTTATGTCCTTTTTCTTCAAAGAACTTTAACCACATACTTCTAATTTCATTACTAGTCATTTTCCTCATACTACTCATCTCCGATTTTTTCTAATATTTCATTAAGTCTATTTATATAATCCTCTAAATTACCATTATTAAATAAATAATAATCCGCAATTACAATTGGTCCGCCTTTAGCAAGATTTTCTATTTCAGCAATATCTCTTTTTTCTATTTCTTCTCTATTTAGAGGACGAACTTTTCTTGATTCTACTCGCTTATATCTAATATCTTTATCTACTATTACAGCAATAAGTTTTAACTTTTCCTTAAATTTTTCTTTTAAAACTACATACTCATCCCAGGAATATAAACCATCTAAAACAGTATCATATTCTTTAATACTTTCTTCAATTTCTTCAAGTAACAACTTAGCCATCGCAGCCATTCCATATTCTTTTCTTAAGTCCTCACGTACTATTTTTTCATTTTCTGGTGTAATTTCTAATCCTCTTTTTTTTACTTCTTTTAATACTACTCCACCAAAATATATTTTCTTAAATCCTAAATTTTCTAGATAATCAGAAGCTACACTCTTACCACTTCCACTCATTCCAACTATTGCTACTAACTTTTTCATAATATCCCTCCATTTTTATTTATACAAATAAAAGACCAATAAATTAGGAGGACAAAGTGCCCGGTACCATCCTAAAATCGGTCTTAATTAGGTAAAGGTCTCCCTTTAAAACTAAAAAGTAGCTTTCATAAACTAATTTATACTAACTCTCACCTAACTTAGCTCTCTTTAATAAATTAAATTTATTACTTTTCTTTTATCATCGTTTTAATTATTTCTTATTTTTTGCATTACTTCTATTTTTTCATCAATAAACATAAATATGACTTTAAATGTTGCGATTACTGGTGTTGCAACTATCATACCTATGATACCAAAGAAATGTTCAAAAAGCAATAACCCTACCATAATAGTTACAGGATGAAGTTTCATTGCGTGTCCCATAATTAATGGTTGATAGAAATTATTTTCAAGAAGTTGAACTATTACAATTGCAACAATACAACAAATACCAGTAAATGGTGATATAGAAAAACCTGCAAGCACTGCTGGGATTGCTCCAATATATGGTCCAAAATATGGAATAACATCTGTAAGTGCACAGAAAAGTGCAAATACAAGTGGTGCTTCAAGTCCCGCTACTGTTAAGCAAATACTTTGAGAAAGAAATACAAGTGACATAACAGCTAATAATCCTGTTATATATTCTCTTAATGAATGATTTACTCTTTTATATAAGTCTTTTGCATCATCATGATACCTTTTAGGAATCATCTCTAAAATTCCTCTACTAACTTTATCATAATCATATAGTAAATAAAATCCTACCATAAGACCAAGTATAACAAATGCTCCACCACTTACTATACTTTTTCCAATTGATAATAATGTATTTGGTAAACTTGTAGTTAAACTGGTTCCGATACTTTCAAGGGAATTAAATATCTGTTTTTTAATAGAACTTACATCAATATCAGTACTAGAACTAAATGATGATAGTGTTCCCGAAATAAAATCTTTTGCATCCCCTAAGAAGTTTGGTATAGCAGATACAAAATCAGTTATTTGATCAATAAATGATGGAAGTAATAAGAAAATTATTAATGCTAAAATACCTATAAAAATTACATATACTATAATACAACCCAGTATTCTAGGTAGTTTTCTTTTTTCAAAAAAATCAACCATAGGATCAAACAACCATGCAATAAGAAGTCCTATAAACACTGGTGAAATAATTACTAATATATCTTTTAATATATTAAATATATTTAATTCTCTAATTAGATATAATCCCATAAGAATCGCTGCAATTATAATTAATGTAAAACTAAAACTTAATGTCTTTTTACCTAAACCAATAAGTTCGTTCAAAGATTCAATATCTAATTCATTTGTTTTCTTTTTTCTAAACACCAAACATCATCTCCTATACTTGATATTATAGCATACATTTTGTTTTTTTATAAAGAATTATTACTTCCTTTTTAATTTTATCAAATATGTATGTAAATACTAAAATTACTTATTTTTCTATTACTTTTTTAACCCCAAGGAATATCTTTAGGATTCATCTTATTTTTATTAGTTTCATCACTTATTATTTTACCACTATTCATTCTTACTATTCTATCTCCAATATAGGCAATACCTGGATTATGAGTAATAATTACCATCGTAGTTTTATATTTTTTATTAATATCTACTAATGCCTCTAAAACTTTTTTTCCTGTTTTTTCATCCAAAGCTCCTGTTGGTTCATCACAAAACATTACTTTTGAGTTTTTTGCTATAGCACGTGCAATACTAACTCTTTGCTGTTCACCACCAGAAAGCTGATACATATATTTATTCTTGTGCCTTTTTAATCCTACAGTTTCAATAATATCTAAAACATCTAATTTTTGTTTACCTAAATTTGCTCCTACTAAAACATTTTCATAAACATTTAAATTTTCAAGTAAATTATAAGTTTGAAAAATAAAGCCTATATTTTTCTTTCTAAATTTTGTTATTTTTCTATCACTATACTTAGTGATATCCTTATCTTTATAAGAAATTTTTCCCTTAGTTACTTTTTCAAGACCAGACATACAGTTTAAAAGTGTTGTCTTTCCACTTCCACTTGGTCCTAAAATAACCATTATTTCTCCTTCATTTACACTTAAAGAAATATTATCTAAAGCAAAAGTTTCTTCTTCACCCATTTTATATTTTTTAATTACTTTTTCTAATTTTATTAATTCCATATTTTCACCTACTCCCTTTTTAGTGCTATTGCAAGTGGTATTTTATTTAATGTTTTCTTACAAATAGCTAAAGCTACATAGTATGCAATTAAAAGTCCTAAAAGTCCCAAAATTGCTTTTGGATATGAAAGAACTATAGGAATAGTCATCTCAGTATCACTAGATAATGCTTTTATTACCATCTCTAAAAACTTAATCATCGCTGGAATACTAAGTAAATAAGAAATAATAATAACCGGAGTATAAATATTTAATACAATTGAAGATATCTCTTTATTCTTATAACCTAAAACCTTCATTAAAGAAATAGTCTTTTTATTTTCTTCTACAATGATATTCGCAATAACTAAAATAATAACAAATGCCATTATAGCTGCAAAGGCTATAACTACATAAATACTTGCATTAAACTTATCCATTTGATCTTTAATATTTCCTTTTAAATCTTCAAAATTAATTACTGTTGCAATTTTTTCTGATACATCACTACTTAATTTTTGAGTATCTTCAAAATATTTATTATTTGAATGTACCATTGTATACATAGGTTTATCAAAACCTAAATCTTTACTATAATAACTTCTATTAACATAACCAGTCATATCCATATATTCTTCTGCTATATCAATAATTTTATATTCAATAGTATTTTGTTCATCTATTTTAGAAATAATGGTATCTCCTACTTCTAAATCATATAACTCTTGCATATTAGAATTAATTATAATAGTATTTTTTTCTTCTAATTTTTTCTTTATATCTTTACCCTTTTTATTTAAAACATCTATATATTTAGCATCAGTATCAATTCCAGTAACTGATATTACAACTTCTTCTTTTTTCATATCCTTTACTTTACCATTTTTCTTTAAAACTTTATCTAAATTTATATTTGATGCTAAAACATAGTCACTTTTATCATCAAGTTTTTCATTTTCTACGTTAAGTGTATAAATCATATAATCAAACTTCATTCCACTAAATGATTTATCTATAACATTATCCATTAAATCAACACCAATTAATGTAAGTACAATAAGCATTCCTGTAGAAAAAGCAGTGATTGCAACTACTAATAATTTAGGAATTGATCTTAAAGCTAAACTATATTTAAATCTTTGTTTAAATGCTAATTTAGAAGTTAATTTATTAGCTATTTTACTAAATATATTTACTTTTAAATTACTTCCTTCACGAAGTAGAGCAAGTGCATTTTTACGTAACATAAAAATTGCAACTAAATAACATAATATTGATAAAAATACTAATGGAATAAAGATACTTTTTACTAAATAAATAATATCAACACTAAAATTATCAAGTGGAACTATATAATAACTTAAATACATTTTTGCTAATGACTTATAAGAAAGACATCCAACTAAGTATCCAAGTATTCCACCTATAATAGAACCTACTATTGGATAGGTTAAATAACTAACTGCAATACTAAATTTATTATAACCAAGAGACTTTAATACCCCTATTTGTAATCGTTCATCATCTATTCTTTTCTTGGTAATAATTGTAATTACTATTACTGAAATAACAAGTAATAAGTATAAGAAATATTTAGCAAATAATCTATTAGTAGCAAACTCAAGTTGTAAAGCAGCAATTCTACCAAGTCTTGCGATTGTAAAAGGACTCATAGTTATATCTTTACTATTAAGAAGTTTTAACATACTATTTTCATCATATTTTTGTTCTGTTGTTTCACCATTTTTTTGTTCTGCATTTTCATCCCCTACAGACACTTCTATTTCAAATTCTCTTTTTACATTTTTATCATTAAAAACTATTGAGTATGTTCTTTCTTCAGTACCTGAAACTTCATCATAATTGGAACTATTAATATAAACTATATTATTTGTTTTAGCATCAAATACAGGAATTGAAAAAGCTACAAGTGGAAAAATATAATCAGGTGCATAAGTAAAACCTACTACTTTATATTCTTTATCACCTAACTTATATTTATCTCCTATTTTGATATTATGTATTTTAGCATACTTTGGTAACATAGTAATTTCATTTTCATTTTTAGGAAGCTTTCCTTTTACTAAGTATGCTTTATTAATAGAGTCATCAGAATTATATGGAATAACTTTTAAATATGTTTTCTTTTGTTTTACATTTTTACTTAAATCAAGTTCATAATCATATTTATACTTTTCTTTTACTGAATCAAGTTTTTCTTTTTCTAATTTTTCTAAAGCATTATACTTATTAAATATATTACTTAATTGGTAAGGAAAAGCTACTGTATTTAATGGATTATCCTTTGAATTTAAATCCATTTTTAAAGCTTGTTTATAAATATATAATATTTTTTGTTCATCTTCTGTTATTTCTTTAGAAAGAAGTTCATTTATTAATTCTTCACTAATATCTTTTTTATAATCTATATTAGGATGAACACTTAAGTATTCTACATTTTGTGTATCTAAATAGTTATAATATCTATCTTCTAAACAATCAAGAGCCATATTCATTGCTGAATAAATACCTGTAGATAACATAACCATAAAAATAATACAAAGCATTTGGACTTTTTTTCTTCTAAGTCCTTTTAATGCATTAATAAATAATAATCTCATTATGCCCACCTCAAATCTTCTGCTGATTTTATTTCCTTATTTTTAATAATTTCTACTACTTTACCACTATTCATCCTTATAACTGTATTAGCAATATCAGCAATAGATGGATTATGAGTAACAATAATCATTGTTGTTTTATATTCTTTATTAATTTTTTGTAAAAGTCCCAATACTTTCTTACCTGTTTTTTCATCTAAAGCACCAGTTGGTTCATCACAAAATAGTACTTCTGGATTTTTTACTAAACTTCTTGCAATTGCAACACGTTGCATTTGTCCACCAGAAAGTTGGTAAGGATATTTATTTTTTTGCTTATCAAGTTCAACAGCTTTTAAAACTTCTAATACATCAAGTGGATTTTTAGATAATTGTTTTCCCAGTAATACATTTTCTTCAACTGTTAAATTAGGTATTAAATGATAACTTTGAAAAATAAATCCTAAATGTTCTTTACGATATTCACATAATTCTTCATCACTTAATTTATTAATTTTTTCATTGTTAAAATAAATCTTCCCACGAGTTGGATTATCAAGTCCAGAAAGTAAATTAAGCATAGTTGATTTACCACTTCCACTTGGTCCTAAAATAACTATCATTTCACCTTCATTTAACTCTAAATCTACCCCTTCTAAGGCATGAACTTCTGTTTCATTAATTGGATATGTTTTATATACTTTTTCTAATTTATAAATTCCCATAAGTTTCTCCTTTAAAATCTATCTTATTATATCATATTCAAAATAAAAAGTAACTATTTTTAGCTACTTTTTACTTGTCTACTTTTTTCTAATTTTTTTTGTAATCTTAGTTGCTCTACTTCTTCCTTTTTTAGTTTTTCTTGTTCTTTAGATAACTCATCTTGGTTAATATTACTAACTAAAGCATTAACTAGTCTCTTATGTAATTCATCTTCTTCAGGTGTATAGAATCTTGGCACAGCATTATTTTGTGTCATTATTAATTCCTGTATTGTTATTGTTGGAAGTTTTTCATATTTACTTTTTCTTGAGCCATATCCAATATAACAAACTAAATCTTTAGATCCACCTGCTTTAATATATTCATTAATAAATGATCTTAATTTACAATCAGAAACTGCTCTATCTACTGCATACATCATTGGAATATCAATATTTCTACCAAATTCTTTTGCGAATAGAAACGCCCTTCTACAACCAGTCATATTTCCACCACGTTCGATAATCCTATACATTACACAATTAAGCATTTCATCTTTTTGATAAATCCAATTATCATAATCTTTAATTGCCTTTTCAAATTCATTGTTTTCAGGAAACTTTATATGTCTTTCTTTTAACATTTTAACTATTTCTTTTATATTCTTACCAACTAACTCTTCATTATATATATCTATATCAAACGTTATATATTCCATAAATTCGGCCTTTTTAACAAATCCATTCCTAGTTAAATGTAAATGAGGGCTGCGAGCAAGATCACGATTCCAACAAACAACGTCCTGATATTCTGGTCTTGAAAATAATTTTTTTTCATTCCATGGAAGTGATTGAATAAATACCTTAGTATTATAAAACTCATCCCAATCTAATTCTCTAGTATCAGCATCACAATCAAGTAAACTATTAATATATGGATTATCATTAAACATTACTTTACTAATAGAATTTTGTTCTTGTCCAGAGCCTGGCATTAATCTATTTATTTCATAATCAGGATATCTAAGCTCATACCAAACAGCCATTTTTTCTATAAAATTTCTCATTTCTCTTGGGGTACAATATTCGTTAGTATTAGAGTAAGTACCTTCAACTATATTATCAGCATACCAATTTATAAACTCATCTACCTTATCATCTAAAGAAATATTTTTTGTAGCTTGAGAATTTTCTTTCATGCCTACTTTTGAGGTTAAATAATTTCGTAATTCTAATAATTGATTTTTTTTCATAGATTATTCTCCTTTGTTTTTTATATTATACAACTAAAAATAGATATTTCATAGTATTTTTTATTAATTTAAGATATAATTAATTTGGTGATAGATATGATTACTATTAAGAATAATATCACGAATGAAATTATTATTAAAAATTCTAGATTTATTACTCTTTTATATAAAATAAATAGTATTGATGAAATAAATAAATACTTAAGTGAAATTAAAAATGTATATCCAAAGGCAACTCATTATTGTTACGCATATATTTTAAATGAATATAAAAAATCAAGTGATGATGGTGAACCTGGTGGAACTGCAGGTCTTCCAATTTTAAATGTTTTGGAAAAAGAAAATATAAATAAAGTTTTAGTCATTGTTGTTAGATATTTTGGTGGAATAAAATTAGGTGCAGGTGGTTTAGTACGTGCATATTCAAAAAGTGTAAAAGAAGCATTAAATAAAACAGAATTAGTTTCTCTTATACCTGGTAAATTAATAGAGATAACTTTTGATTATTCTAAACAAAAAAAGTTAGATTATATTTTAAAAGATAGTGTTATTTTAAAACAAATATTTGATGAAAATATTACTTACCAAGTATTAGTT
>X19_European_Ground_Squirrel__coassemble_97_pt1 | contig 10479 bp, 13 predicted proteins | sample X19_European_Ground_Squirrel__metabat2_low_PE_003 | metagenome-assembled genome bin X19_European_Ground_Squirrel
GTATATAAGTGGTGATGTATCATGAATTATCAAAAAATGGAAAATATATTTAATACTAGTAATGAAATTAAGTTTAAATTATTTAGTTTAGATTACATTATTAAAAAAATAGATAATGGAGTAGAAGTTTATCCTATTTTATACTCTAACAGAAAAAGTTATTATTCTAGTTTTAAAGAAGCAATGAATAATTTTGAAGTTTACAGAGAGCCACTTATTGAAAATATTAATAGAATAAGAGTTATTAAAGATCAGTAATGGTCTTTTTATTTTGTTTGAAAAGGGGGAAAATTAAATTGCTAAATTTAGAAAAAAAATTAAAAGTATTTGAGGTTATATGTGGTGATTGGGATTATAGAAATATAGATATGACTGAACCACATTTACAAGGAATTCAGGTAATAGATAATCATCATATAGGAATTAATTGTGAATTATTTTCACCTGATTTAGATGAATATGTATTTTGCAATGGTGGGATAGTTGAAGATAAAAAGTTAGTAAAAGAATTTAAAAAGTTAAATTTAAATAAACAAGAAGAAGTGCTTAATTTTATATCTGATATAAATTCTTTAATAGATTGGGACAAGATTAGTAATGATTTATTTAATCAAGTTAATTTAGAAAAAGAAAAATTAAAACTTGAAGAAGAGCCGGATGAAGTATATGAAGAATTTGATGATTATGAGGAAGATGATATTACTATTGTACCAGCAAAAAAACTGGGTGATGGTTGGAATTGGTATAAATATAACGATGGTTCTGGTTGTTTGCAATCTCCGGATGGTAAAGAATATATGTCTTATGATTTACAAACAAATGAGTATCAAGTAACTAGAGATTCTCATTATGATTTATTTCCATTAAGTTATTATTATGGTGATGGAATTGATCCTAGTGAATTTAATCCATTTGAATATATGGAGAATGAAATGTTAGATTATGTTTTACCACGAGAAAAGGAAAAAGAAGAAATGAGTTTATAAGGGGGGTAGTATGAGTATATTTCAAGATTTTGAAGAAATTAGAGAGAAAATTGGTCATGAAAAATATGATATGATAGAAAAATATTTAGAAACAAATTGTTCACAAGGTAATATTGATAAATACTTTAAAGAAATGAATAAAATATGGAAATTACCACCTGATAAGTGGAATGAGACAGCAAATGAATTAAAAGAAAAATATGGAGTAATTTTATTAGATGATGTTTTACATAAGCAAGATGAATGGGAAAAGTATGAAGAATGGTTCAATAAAAATTATTTACATAGAGATATTAAAATATTAGGTACTTGGAATACTGATTATGATGATATACGTTGTAATGCTATTTTATATCAGGATGGGAAAGAAGTTGCTAATATAATTGCTAGTTATGATGAATCTGATATTAGATATTCAATTGGAAATAAAGATTCTGAATTAAGTGAAGATTTTGTTAATAGAGCTTTTAAAAATCTAATATATTATGCTTTTGATTCTTATTTAGAATTACCAAAAATATCGAAGTGTTCAAAACTATTACAAAGTATTTATGATGATGTATGTTCTTCTGATGCTACTATGTGTCATATATCAAATGAAGATTGGGATAATTATTATATTGATGATTATAGTGAGAATGATATAAAAATATTAGAACAAGAAATTAAAAAATATAGGTTAGAAGAAATTATAGGAATAGGTGATGATGGATATAAAATTATTGGATATGGTGATTTAGAAACTAGATTTAATGATGATAGAAATTTAGAGAAAAATAAAGAAAGTGAGATGGAAATATAATGAGTAATAAAATCTTACTTGAAATTTCAATTTTTTGTGAAACATGTTCTTCTCATGAAAATTGTCCTGAAGAGGTATGTGTTTTATATCGAATTGAAAAAATAATATTAAAGGGGGAGAAAGATGAAAAATAAATTATGTTATTTGGTTGATATAATTGAAAATAATGAAGAGTGTGTTATTTTAAAGGTAAAAGATAATAAAACATTAGATTTAATTAAACTTGGTTGTTTTAATGGTAATGAAGAATTAATAAGATTAACAAAAGGGGAAAATCATACATGTACTATATTTAGAACCAATGATAAACCATTTTCTTGGTATTGGGGAAGAAGTGGATATACTTTAGTTTCGGATAATGTTTCTACTATGGGAAAACTAATAGAAGCATGTATAACAGAAGATTTTGATATTTATATAGGAGAGGACAAAAATAAAATAAGAGAAACAACGAATATTATGTCCTTAGATGATTCAAGTAATAGTAGTCATTTTATTAAAATGATGTATTGGAAAGATGGAAATGATGTTTCAGTTCATAAAGATAATTCATTCTATAAATTTTTTAAAAATACTGTTGAGGCAAAAAAACATTTTGAAGATTTAAATTATGACATTAGTTTTAAAAATAAATACATTGCAGGTACAGGTTGTATTGTTGAAGAATATGATATATCTAAAAACAAAGAATTAAAAGATTGGAAAGAAGAGCCATATTTTCTTTTATTAGCAGATTTAGACAAATTAAATGATGAGGATTCATTTACTATAGCAAGAGTAATAAATGGTAATAATTGTGTTGAACTACATTATGTTGAAGGTAGAGCTACAATTGAATATGGTACAAGAGTTAAGCAAGATGAATGGGAAAGTATTGTAGAAGATATTGATTGGTATAATACGAATATGACTGAGGAAGAAATATCAGATAAATTATGGGATTTATTTAATTATTATTATGGAGAAGAGTATGAAATATAATGATAAAATATATACTGTCTGTTATGATACTTTAGATGTGTTTAATTCAAAAGAAGATGCAAAAAAATTTTATAGTGAATGTTATTATATGAGTGAAGGAGCAGAACATGAGCGTTATGCTTCTATTTTAGTTGATTTGAATTTTAGTAATTTAGGGAAGGATAATGTAAGTACAGATTGTAGAGAAATAAAAATAAAAAACAATGACAATGAAAATAAGTTTTTAAGTATTCAACTTAAAGAGAACTTATCTATTGAAGATACCATTAAATATTATGAAGAAAAAATACAACCTATATTAGAAGTATCAGATGAATATGGAATTTATTTTACTTGTAGAAATCCTTTTGAAGATTTTGGAACTGATGCAGAAGGTAATACAAATTACAGTTTTTCAAATTACTATAAAGAATTATTAGAAAAATTTGGAGTAGATGTTAATAATATATATACTGATGATTGGTCTGATGGAAAGTACAAACTGGTTGTTAATAATGAAGAATTTAAAGTTACTGCATGGGATGATTTAGAAGAAGTTATTGACAATGTAGATTCAATGATTAAATTATTTAAATCAAAAGAATTAAAGGAGGAATTGGAAATATGAAAACATTAGATAATATTGTAGATGAATATTATAATGCAATTTTACAATATGAATCATATCTAAAAGAACATGAATTAAAAGAAGAACCAAAAAAACAAGAATTATCTAAATTAAAGAAAATGGAGATAGATATTAGGAATTCAATGCGAGAATATTATGAAAGAAATTGTATGCCATGGCGACAAATTAAAGGAGATATTAAAGAAGGCATAAAAAAAGATCTATCAAAGGGAGATAAACTAGTTTCTTATTTGAGAGCAGAAGATGCAATAGGAGATAGTTTATCTTCTGTTGTGGAAGATGAATTAGAAGAATATTATCTGAAAAAGGGTTTTGATTTAAATGATGATAATATTAAAATTAAAATAGAAGAAGAAGTATGTGATTGTTATGCTGTTTCTTCTTTAGATTCAAAAAAATATTCAAAAGATACTTTAAAATTAAAAGAAATAGCAATAGCATTTCATAAAGTTTGCACAGATATATATAAAATATATACTGGTGAATATAAATTTGAAATGGATGCTCCAAATAAAATTGATATTGAAATAAATAATGGTAGAATTATGAGAATTAGTCAGACAGAATCAGATAAAATAAGATGTGGTATAGGAGTTGAAACTTTAGATGAAAAAGGTAATTTAGAAGAAAAAGAGTTAATAAGTGAAGGTGATTTTGTTATGCTTATAAATTATTATCATTATATTAAAGAAAATGATATTAAAGACGATTTTATAAACACAACTGGTTTAAATGATAGAAAAGACTTTGAATCAGGAAACATTGAAATATAATAAAACTGAGGGGTTTGTATGAGTATATTAGTTTTAGATAGAAAAAAAGTTGATGAAAGTATAAGTAATCGTGAAACTTTAAGAGAGGCTAAAGTTGCTTATGAATATATTAATAGTATCTTAAAATATTCAGATGTTAGAATGGATAAAGAAACTGTAAAAGAACTAGAAAATGCTACTGACATTTTAAAAGATTTATATGAATGTACATATTCTACTACTTATGATAATGAAGATAAAAAAGAACAACTATTAACTGATTGTAGTTGCCCTGATTGTCATAATCAACTTAGTGTAAGTGATTTAATAGATTATTCATATACTTGCAATAATTGTGATAAGAATTTATATGATTTTGAAGTTGATTCAGAAAAGGTTTGGTATTTAGAGGAGACAAGAGAATTAGTATCTCCTCTTTTTATTGGTGAAAGTAAAATCAGAGTTGTTCCAGAACCAATATTAAATAAATATATAGATTGTTGGTCTGAACATAAAGAATTACCGATTAAAGATGATTTATTGTATTGTAAAACTGATAATAAAATAATAGCTTTAGATAACAGCAGTGGTGATTGTTGGGTAGAAGAATTTGACAATGAAATAGATGCTAAAAAATGGCTTCTAGGAATAGAAGAAATAAGTGAAATGGAAATATAAATAAAGGGGGTAGTGAGAAATGAAGTTTAAAGGAAAAATTAAAAAATTAAATCACATCGTCTTATCAGATCCAAGTTATGAAAAAACTGTCTGGTGTAGATATGAAAAAGATAATTTAAATGAAAAAGATTGGTTAGTAAATCTTGACATATATACAGTTGAAACTGATATTGGTGATTATAAGGTAGAAGGTACAGAATTCTTTTTGCTTTTACAAAAGGATAAAGATGATTGCGAATTGGATAATGAAGGTACTTTAAAGTATTTAAAAAGTATTGAATTAAAAGACTTTACAATTGGAGTTGATACAGCATGTGTAGCACTTGGAATTAATGATTATGCTAAAAAAATAACAAATTCTAAAGACGAGTGGCAACCTTCTTGTGCTATTAGAACAGGCGCAGATGGTACATTTGGAGAAGTATCAGAAGGAACTAAAAATGGAGAATTAAGATTTTTACTAATTACTGGTTATTTTAGTGAAGATATGTGTAATGAAAATGAACTTTTTGAATATTTAAAAGAACAATTTGAAATAACTGATTTGATAAAGGAAGATATAACATTATATGGTGATGATAGAAAATTAAATAAAGGTGATAAAGTTGAAGTATCATCTTGTGCAATTACTAATGATGTTGGTGGAACTACTATGATAAGAAATTCTAATTATGCTAGTGCAATTGATGGTATGAATTTAACTATTGAAAATCCAGATGGTACAATTGAACATACTACTTTAGAATCGCATGACAAATTAGTCGATTCACCAATAGAAATTGAAGTTATTGATGGATTCTATGATTATGAAACAGGTTATAATTATAAAGGCAAAATTAATGATGAAAAGCTAATTGGAAAATTTAAAAAAATCGGTACAACAGGATTTACACCAGATGATTATAGAAAATATGAAAATAAATCTCTTTATGAAGATGCTTTAAAAGCCAGTAAAGATTATGATCCATCAATTGTACATTTTTCAGAGTTTGATGTTATCAAATTACTAGAAAAAAGTACAGATAAAGAAATGGAGATGTAATTATGAGTTATGAAATTGTGAAAAGTATCAATCATAGAAAAAAAGATAATAAGATATTTATAACCAGTGCATCTAATAATTTATGGCCTAAAAGTTATTCGAGATGGGAATATATGCCTGATAAGTCATATAGTGAAGCTGAAACTAAAAATAGAGAATTATATTTGTTTCATGGAATTATAGGTGGAAGTTATCAATTAAGTGGAAGTGTTAGTGAAAATTGGAAATATGCTGAAAACAAATTTAATGAATACTGCAGAGATAATAATATAAGTTCATTTGATTTGTGGGAATTACCTTATGAAAATGGTGAAAGAAATATAGAACTATTAAAACCATATTATGAGATATTCAAAGGCTTTTTGGAAGAGAAAAAAGAAGGAAAATATTATCTGAATTCTGATTTAGGAATTATTACAAAAGTAAATAGCAAAAGTTTTGATTATACACCTTATAATGTTCCAACAGAAAGATATTGTAAAAGTTTTAAGAAAATATTTAATGATTATTGCAATATTTCAGAACAAAATAGAAAAAATCTAAATATTCAAATTAGGGAGTATGTTTTAGAAAACAAGAAAGAAGATATTATTGAAGATAAAGATAATAATATGGAGCTAGTAATATAGATGGATAGTATTAAGTTTGATTCAATAAATTCTATTGAAATGTTTATTTTAGTATTAGTTCTTTTTGCTATATTCTTTATTTTATTTTTAGAACCTAGATTGAACAAAAGAAAATTAGAAAACAAAAATGAGCATGGTTCTAGTAAATTTGCTGATATAAAAGAGATAGAAAAAACTTTTGTTAAGGAAGATATAAATAATATTAATAGTGTTGGTTTCCCTGTATGGTATGAAAAGAAAAATGGGAAATTTGAAAGTGTGTATTTTGATAATAAAAGTCCACACTATTTATTGATAGGTTCTACTGGAAGTGGCAAATCTGCAACGGTAGTTATCCCTGAATGTTTTATGTTTGCGACAGCAAAGGAAAAACATAGTGTAGTAGTAACAGATCCAAAAGCTGAAATTTTTAATGCAACTAGTAAGGTTTTTAAAGATAATGGTTATGATGTTATTACAATAGATTTTAGAAATCCAAATAAATCTAATAAAATAAATATAATGCAACCAATTATAAACGAGTGGAAAGAGTATTGTCGTTATAATAAGATAATGCTTTTTCTTTTTGCTCATTTTATAAAAAATAATAGAATTAAATTAGACAACTTTAATGATAAAAAATATTTAAATAAGATAAAGGAAAAATATAATTTAGAAGATTATTTGATAGATATTATAAATAATAATAAAGATGATATTAGTGAGTTTATAAGTGATAAAAAAATGTATGAAAAGGATTTTTTTAAGGAAAATATTGAAAATAATGTTTCATTAAAAGAATATCTATCATCTAAATCAAATGAAGAAATAATATTGATGATAAGAGAATATCAAAATTTAAGTTCCAAACATCAAGCTGAATCTAATAGATTAGTTATATCTTTGGCAGATTTAATATTTGTTGATAAAGATACCAACGATAAATTTTGGATTAATAGTGCAAAACAATTATTCATAGGGATATGTGGTATATTTTTAGAAGATTATCAAAAAGGATTAATTTCAGAAAACAAAATTAATATATCTAGTGTTAAAAAGTTTCAAAACTCATCTCTTATAAAAGAAAATCAAACATTTCTACAAAGGAATGTTAATAATCGTAAATATGGTAGTTTATCTAAAGATTATTTAACTTCTATACTTTCAGCTGCGGAGAACACTTATAAATCAATAACTGCTGTTTTTGGAGAAAAAATGGCTATATTTGATGATCTAAATGTAGAAAATGTTACTAGTTCAAATGAATTTAATTTTACTGATTTAGGTAGTAAACCAACAGCATTATATATAATTGTTCCTGATGAAGATCGCGCATATTTCCAATTAGTAACAATTATTATTGGTATGCTTACAAAAGATTTAACTAGATTTGCAAATTTACCAGAAAATAAAGGGAAATTACCAATAATGGTGGAGTGGATTTTAGATGAATTTGCGAATTGTCCTCAACTAAATTCTATCCAGACCTTAGTCTCAGTGGCCAGAAGTAGGCGGATGCGCTTTCAATTTTTCATACAATCATATGGGCAGCTTTCACAAGTTTATGGTAAAGATGTAGCTAGTATTATTCAAGATAACTGTGCGCTAGTGTATCTAAAAACTAATACAGTTGAGACTGCTGAAATAATTGCAAAAAAACTTGGAAAAGCTACTGTAGAAACTAATTCAATGAGTAAAAGTACAGATCCAATGAAAGTTGGTGCAAATAAAACTATTTCATTAATGGGTAAAGAATTATTAACTGCAACTGAAATAATTGCTTTAAAATATAAAACGATTATATTTCCAACTATAAGTAATCCAATATTTAGAGATACTTATATTTATAGTGATTTATTTCCACAATTTAAAAAATTAGAAGGTATAGAACGTGAAACAAAAGTATTAAAGAGAGTAACTAGTAATTATTATACAGTTGAAGAATTAAAGAAAAGTTCTGAAATAAAAAATGAAAGAGTTTTAAATCAAGCAGCAAAGAATATACAAGATAAGTTTAAACAAGATATTCAAAAAGATATTAATAGAGCTACAAAAGGAGTTGAACCAATTTCTGTTGATGAAGAAATTATTGATAATAATATTATGAATGATTTAAAAAATAAATTATTTGTTAGAGATGATGTTTCAATAAATAAAGGTACAGATTCTTATAGTTTATTAATCAATAAAGTTATAAATAAAATGAAAATAAAAGAAATAGAAGATTATGTAAAAACAAATTATAGTTTTGGAGTGTCAAGGAATTTAAGTAAAGGCACTACTAAAATTACAATTTGGGAAAATTCAAAGGAGAAAAAGATATGAAGAAAATAGGTATATATTTAATAATTATGGGTATTACAATTTTAGGATTTTATTTTATATATAATAATGATATAAATAAAAGGAATAATGAAAATGTTGAAGATTATATTAATGATACTTCAATAGTTAATGAAGTTGAAATAGAAGAAACAATTAATGAAGAAACAGAAACATCTAATACTCAAAATAACAATGATATTGCTTATACAGCTGTTTTAGAAATACCTAAAATTAATTTAAAAAGAGGAGTAGTGGATAGTACAAAAAACTTTAAATCAATTAATTATGCTATTAGTGTTGATAAAAATAGTAATTATCCTAATGAAAAGGGTAATTTTATTTTGTATGCACATTCAGGAAATAGTTATATTTCATATTTTAGAAAATTAAATCAAGTAGATATAAATGATGAAGTCTATGTTTACTACAATGGAGTTAAATACCATTATATCATAGAAAATAAATATGATATTGAAAAAACCGGAAAAGCTAAAGTCATCAACTTAAAGAATAATAGATATATAACATTAATTACTTGCAATCAAGATAGAAAAGGTTATCAAATAGTTGTAGAAGGTAAGTTAATAGATTCTACAACTTATTAATATGAAAGGATAAAAAGGGGGATAAAATCATGGAAAGGAATAAAATAGAAAAAAAGATAAATAAAATCACTTATAACTGTGAATATGAATTAAAAACAGACAAGCCAGATTTAACAAAAGATGATTTAATCAAAATTTTCAATCAAAAATATTACAATTATATAAAAAGAAAAGAAAATCGCCTTTTTATATGCTGTAATTTTGATTAAAATACGTTATAATTTATATAGGCCTTATATTACGACTAAAAATGAGGAGACGATTTTTTATGAGTAATAAAGGAAATGAAATTGTAAGGGCGGTGTTATATCTAAGATTATCAAATGAAGATGAAGGAAAATTAACGAAAGAAGAAAAATCAGAAAGTATCAAAAATCAAGAAATGATGCTTAAAGATTATGCTAAAGAGCAAGGTTATGAAATTGTAGGTATCTATAATGATGAAGATTGGTCTGGTGCAGATAGTACAAGACCAGAATTTAATAAAATGATAAAAGAATGTGAATCTGGGAATGTAGATGTAGTAATTGCTAAAACACAAGCAAGATTTGCAAGAGATATGGAATTAATCGAAAGATACATTCATGATAAATTTATTGAATGGAATGTACAATTTAAAACAGTTGTTGATCGTATAGATAATACCAAGAGAGAAACAAAAAAGACAAGTCAAATACTTGGTTTAACAGATGAATGGTATTTAGAAGATACTTCTTATAATATTAGACAAACTTTTAAAACTAAAAGAGAAAATGGAGAATTTACTGGTAGTTTTGCACCTTATGGATATGCAAAAGATCCTGAAAATAAAAACCATTTAGTAATTGATCCTGTTGCAGCTGAAGTTGTTAAAAGAATATTTAATGATTTTATAGGTGGTATGGGAATAAAAACTGTAGCAACTGCATTAAATGAAGATTTTGTTTTAAGTCCATTAGAATATAAATATATGAATGGATATAATTTACAAGTTCCATTTATAAACGATTATATGTTTTTTGAATCAATAAAAAAAGCAGGAATGTATAAGGTAAATGTTAATTATAAAAATGAAAAACGAAAAGTTTTACAT